>Ga0209589_1005319_pt1 | contig 21868 bp, 11 predicted proteins | sample CowpeawhiteBW_FD_187525 | JGI IMG/M metagenome (GOLD analysis project Ga0209589, IMG submission 187525) | Root nodule microbial communities of legume samples collected from California USA - Cow pea white BW (SPAdes) (version 2) | ecosystem: Host-associated > Plants > Roots > Nodule | place: USA... | reverse complement strand
TTCCAAAACCGCTTTTGGCCATTTTGTTTCACTTTCACGGCTTGAAAAAGTTAACATTAATTAACTTCTATTTCCCTCACGTGACACACTCTCTTTTGCAAGTAAAAAAAAATTAAAAATTACTTTCTACGTCAGGGAGTAACATAGTAGTCAAATTTTGGTAGTCATTTAATCATTATCCATCTTTATATGATGTTCAACTTTTTTATTTTTATTTAATGAGAAACTTAGACTCATACGACGATCGTTTCATAGCACGTGCATTGTCATGGAACTTGAATAACATGCTTCAATAACACCATGTTCTAATATCAAATGTTGAATGTTCTTTCTGATTTAAAAAACTAACAGGGTGCACAAATTATGTGATGATTAAATAACCACACTCTGTGTGACTCAGTTATTGGTAGAGAGTCTTGATTCCAGAAGATACTGCTGTATTTTTGCAGAGAAAAATTCGTTTTTATATTAAGGGTCAAAGAAAAAATCACTCATTGTCTTGGAGGATAGAAATTATTTAGGGAAAGAGATGTTATAGCTAATCAAATAACCTGTTGACTTATCAGCACTAAACGGTTGAATTCAATGAAAAACCCTTGACTTTTAAGATATGATTCCCTTCATCAGTATACAATTCGTGTTATAAAAGTTAAAATAAGGTTCTTAACCATAAGAAAATGAACAAATATTTTATAGAAATAATCATGGGTATATTTTTTTAGGGTATTCAAGATATTATGGAAAGAAAAAACTATAGATAACAAAAGGAAACCAAGCAAGAAAAAGTGAAGTTCACGAAGTAAAAATGCTGACACCTAAACTACATATATTTATACGTAAAAACTCCATGTATTTTTCTGTCCAATGAAATATTACGTGTATCTCATCATTCATTATTCACGGAGAATTTAAAACACAAATTTTACAGGATAATTTTCCAATGATATATTATCAATATCATTACTTGATTTAATAATATATATATATATTGAAATGGTTGAATGTCATAGTAATCATTTTGAAATTTATTTATTAAATTATTTCAAATCATTAAACCTACTATTTATGACAATTAAATTCTATCAAAATCCATTTGGGAAACTTTTGTATGTCGGCAAGAGTGCATTAATTAAGCTCTTGTCCAGTTTCAAGTTGGACTTTTTTAAATCATGTTCAAATATCAGTAAAAATATATTAATTTTAGTCCAAAGTCTATTCTGAATTAAAACAATTTAGAATTACTTGTGCTGAGTAAAAAAATATACCGAATTTTCCTACTAAATTGCTTTCATAATGAAAATATTCAAACATAAATGACATCGTTTCAACATTAACTTTTAACTGGAATCAAAGTTTTAAATTTAAATTTTATCAAGAATAAATTTTGTTTACACACACTCTAACATTTCCAGAATACCAGAATAAGAAAGGACCTGTGTGCACATGGAGGAGCTCTTGAAGAATTGGCAGCAAGGTACAACAAAACTCTAAAATTGTAGGTTTAGCATGCAATGAACTTGTTTGATTCAATAAAATTCTAGGTTTTGATTCAATTGCGACAAAAGAAAACTAGCTACAGTGATTGATTCAATTGATAGATGACCATAATCTAGGGTTCCAATCACTTATTAGCCAAAACCTCAAAGAGAAATCTCGTAGAATCAACTTGAAGATTCAAATCTTTCCCGAAATGTGCAAAATTCTTCAGCACTTCTCATTACTCATTAGTCAAGAAGTAGTGTTCATTTTGATCTAGAGCTATCGTGTGAGGAATGACGAGAATAAATTACGAGTTAATGGTCACAGATTAAAGGGAAGGGATTCATAAAGAGAACGTGAACAGGGATGCATGTACACAAACTGTGCTTCGGTGAAAGAGAATAACCAATTGAGTCACTTGTCAACAAAGAAGATTGTAAGAAGGCATGTCTTCAATCCGCAGAACATCATCCATCAGCAACTCTCTCTCTAGCTGAACTCGCGTGGATTTCAGTACATCCTGCAATAATAATAGAAACCCCTTTGAATATAATCTACACAGGTTATGTATCATACTGATAACACATTGCATTTTACTGTTAACTATTCAAAAACTATGCTTTCTTTTATAGATTAACAAGTGCATGATGGAGTCTTACATTAAATTCCATGTATGTAGCATTTTTCTCCTGCCATTGTTTGTCCATGACAACGAATGCCACGCAATAAAGCAGATCAAATGCCCATTCATTCTCTGCAAATGTATGATAACAGTTTGAACTTTGAGGTAAATACCATAACAGATCAGATAATATCTCAAAACAGTTGCTGATTGCTGATTGCTGATTCTAACCTGAAAGCATTTGTAGAAAAACTGCTCTTACAAAAGTCCTTGGTTTGGCTGCAAGTGAAGAAACAGTTTGGTATTAGAGATATTGTTGTAATTAAGATGGCAATTTCTGTTTAGTTTAGTTTTCTTGGAGACTTAGGCCACAAGACTCGTGTAACTCTAACTGGGTGAGTGTTACTATAACAAGTTAAGAACTACATCTAGGTTCAAAATAGTTTTGATGACGTACTGGCATCAAGGTCCAGCATTTGCATAATCATAAATGTGATATTAACGCCAGCAACAGCAAAGGGATACTCCCAAACAGCTTCTTTTCCTCCTTGCCCCTTCAATAGGCGCTGAAAAGAAGTCTGCAACATGTAGAGGGACATAAGAGCATAAGCAAATAAATCAATTTTTGGCAGAAGTTGGGCAAAAACACTTGCACGATGCGGAGTATTTGTTAATTTGGGAGTCTGAGATTGAAATGGTGTCACCAAGAGATAGTTCAGAATCTTACTGAGAATGTCTTTGCAAAGAAAAGTAGGTTCTCCAATGAAATGAAACCAGCTCCTCTGTTCACAAAATTGGTCCAAAAGAAATGAACATGTCAAGAGCAGAAACAGCAGAGAAAAATTAAAAGAGGGTGATAACTTGACAAACACAAATATAACCTGAAATCAGTGGACGGATCTCTACCCTGCCATCCCATTTCTTTCCATTGATCAGAAATCAAGCTTTGAAGCTCCTGTCCAGGGAATGAAGCAGACCACAGAGCTCTCAACGCTTCCTGTTCTTGAAAGAAATTCTGGATGAGTATCTTGCAGAAGAAGGCTAAAAATATGTGAATAGGTAAGATTTCAATAGTGATTAATTTGGTTTTGACCATCAATTTCAGATGCAATTTGCTCGTATAAATTTCAGAGAAAATAGGATTGCAGCAAGTTCTTCAGCAATCAATGCTTACACCAATACAGAGGAGAATAATACAACTACGTTATACCTGGTGATCAAGCCTGGAACCATCAAAGTAAACTTTCATTCTGCGCTGTAGTCTTTTTAGCCTTTCCTCCTACAAAATTTTGTACAGATTGATGCTTAATGAATTAGTTTTTCAATTTCATTTTCTTGTTTTCCTCACCGCTCTCGGTCTTCAATGAATTCATGACAAGAAAATATAGAAGGGAAAAAAATATTGAATCATTTATGAGAAGTAAAAAAAAGAACACCAGACAGAGACACTGAGGGAACAAATGTCCAATGCATTTTCAGCAATTGTTTCTGCAGTTATTCTCAAATACAAAACAAGATTTCAATAACTATAAATTTTATCTATGATCAAATTTTAAATTAGCTTTGAAAATTATTAACAGTTTGCTTGTTTCCAATGTTTCCTGTTATTCTCAAATTGTCTTGAAAAATATTTCCACAGACACCACAAGTTGTCATTGACACAGTTGCACGATTGTAAATTGCAGTCTTTGAGAAGTGTACGAAAAGGGACAATATGCAAACAGTTCAACTTCTTGAACTCACACAGAAACACAATTTGGTAAAAACCCAACTTTGATAACTTCAATTGTAACTTAAGAAAGGAGGATTTCTAATTTAAATGAACATTTACATCAGCACAAAATAAAGCAGAAAGCTAGCATTCAAGCTTGTTCAGTGACAAAACAGAAAAACATGTTCAAGTAAATCTAACAATGCTCTGACTATGAGAGTAATTTTATAGAGGAATGTGTCTCATGAACTAAAACTGAACTAACCCAGAAACTGAAAGAAAAACTTAAAAATGATACAGCAGTTACTTAAGTAGAAAACCACAACCAGTGAATGGAGTAAAACCACGAACCTGTAAGGGGGTCAAACTGATGCAGAATCGTTGACAGTTTCCCTTTCGCTTGAAGCAAACACAAGTGAGTCCTTTACCAATCCATGCAGGAGAGCCACACGTTGCATTATCTGTATACAACCAATCAGGAGATTTCCCCATTCAACCCTTTCTTCTTTTAACCTTTCTCAAACAAGACCACAATGCACTTGGTTGAGGAAAAGAACTAAAAATATCTTAACTTTATCTTCTTTTATTTTTTTTTCAGAGGCAGTGCATGACCAAATCAAATGCACTAATCAATAAGGCAGAGATGTGGCAGAATGTTGTGTTTTGGGTGGAACCAAACCGTATAACTTTGGAGGGGACATAATCGATGGGAGTTGCGTATGGCGAAGAAGGAAGAGTGGTAATTGGAACAGTGCAAATTGTCGTGTTTTGCCCCGACCAAGAAAAAAGCACGTATGGCGAAGAAGGAAGAGTGGTAATTGGAACAGTGCAAATTGTCGTGTTTTGCCCCGACCAAGAAAAAAGCAAAATGACTTAGACAAACCGTGAGCTGTGATGTTGGGCCTACAGGGCCCTATACGACCACGTGGGAAGATCAAGATTCATTACATAGTCATACATTTTATTATCCTTTCCATGTGACCAATAAAATAACTCATTTTTTGTTTTCCTTTTGTCTTTGGCCTATACTGTTTTTTTATTTTCTGTGTTTGTATTCGTGACCGGTTATTAGTTCAGTTCTTTTGGTTTGGTAACTTCCCACCCCCACCATTCCCACTATCTTGTTTGTTACATCAGACCAGACCTCACTCACTGTAACAACTAACAACTCCATAGCAATCTTAATTCCTATCCTATGTAGTTTGGTTTAACTAGTTTCACACATGTTCCCCTCTCAGTGGACCCTCACGATTGTTGACGTGACGAAACAAACAAACCGTGTCCTCTTCAAAACACCGAATTCGACTCAGATTTTCATTTATTACCACCTCTTTATATTCATTTCTTTTTGGTTTGGTAACATTGGATTCTTCAAATTTTAGAAACATTGTTTTTTTATTATTTTAATCTCAAAACCCAATGTTATCCCCAATGCATGGCTCCTAACTTACATGGTTTATAATGGGGGAAATCCGACAAATTAGCTTAACTGAAATCTATTCTGAAAATAAAATTATACATCACAAAATCTAAAATTTATGCTTTACTGCAACACTAGTCTATTTATTATTGAAATAAAGCTCTGATCAAATATTATACAATGGAATAAAGACAGTAATGAAACTGCATGGATGATTTCTTGTTACAGGATGACAATAACCAGACATAATCAAATCATTGAAATAATATTGAACAATGGTGAATGAGAAAACCTGAAGTCTGAGCAAGAGAGGAAGGAGAAGAAACACAAAGGGGAATGAAGGTGGCATTGAACCTAAGGAGACCCATATTATGTGATTCTTGGTAGTGAAACTAATATAACAATGCTCTGGTTTCTGGGATCTGAGAAATGGTATTGATTTAGATGATGATGGTGGTACTCTAGTACTTGTTCTAGGAAGTAAGAACAAAAGTGTTCTTGTATTACTCTACCTGTCTTTTTCGAACTCAACTTTGTCTCTTCTGCCTCTCGATTTTACCAAATTAGACACGAGTCATTTGCGCTATTCACACACTGTGTTCCAGCTTTTTTACTTTTTTATTTTCTAAATGTTTTATATCTGTAGACCCATAATCAAGATAAAGATTAATATCTTAATCTAATTTAAATTCATCTAAGTAACATGATAGTCATCCCCTAGCACCTAATTAGTTAATATTTTTAGAGAAAAATTCAACTGTGTGCAAATATGTACCATATTCTCATCTCGAAAACAAAGCTAAAAAAAATAGAATTTATCCTTTAAAAGACAAGGTGCAAAACTAACACGAGGGAGAAGAAAAAATTTGTTACATTGGTGTTTGGTGTGTACAAGGGATTCACGTACATAGTTTATGTTGACATATTTTAGGTTAATACTGTTTTTATTAAATAAATACAGATAAATAAAATAGAATAAGAGAATATTTAGTAAGACGAATAAATTAGTTTTCTCAATATAAAAAATGTTTTAATATTATATTAATTTTCAGTTTAAAGTTTATTAAATTGTAAAATATTTTTAAATGTAATGGCTAAAGATGAATCAAAATGCAAATGTTAATTACTTTTTCAAAAAAATGTATTTATTCAAGGTATAAAAAATATATCTATATATTTAATTTTTTAATATATTTGAATTGAAAACCAGAGTATCTTTTTCTCGTTAATCACTCAATACCATTTCAGGTTTTATTTTTGCGTGCAGGAGTGGTCGTTATCAGTAGAAAAAAACATCTTTTGACAGTCATTAATTTTTTATTTTTTTTAACACTACTTACTATGACATTATAAACAATGAGTTGAAGATATTAAAAGTATTCCTAGCAATATTGTATTAATGTTAGTTCAAGTGACAGGGAAGGATGAACTTGGAGAGACACCAGACCTGTTATTCTGAGGAGGAAGATTTGTATTAACCAATATTGTTGCATGTATATGAACATAGTTATCAAGGTGTCTTTACTACTAAAATTTCACGAATGGAAATTTTCTTCCAAATTTATTAGTAGAATTTGTAAGAAATATTATTTTTTCTAATATTTAAATTAACATGTAATTTTTTTGAATAATTATTTTTTATAAAATTATAAAATTTGAAAGTATTTTTATAAAATTTGGTATTGAAAATATTTTATATAAAATATTTTTAAAAAAATTTAGCAGCAATTTCCTGAAAAAAAAAATTCATAACAAAATTTATAAATAATTTAAAAAGAATTAAAACAAAATTGACAAAAAATATAAATCTTTTTAGGAATGTTTGCCTTTTAAGATGAAAAATATATGGTATTTAAATAAAAATATATATTCTTACCTTGTTGAACAATGATTAAAAGAGTAATATAATCCACATTGTTATTGATATATTGTGAAATTATATGTTATTAATATTATACCATATGATATCTTATTGAATAAATAATATATTTATACATTTGTAATATTATTCTACTATACTCAAATTATACAAAAATAATAATTATAAATTGTGTGAGAATGATTATCAACTTCTAAATTAAAATTTATCAAGAAAATACAATTTAGAAACTAACAACTATAAAAAAAAACTAAAGAATTGTCATAAAAAAAATAGCAAAAAAAAAAATCTTGTTGTATGTTTTTTGTTAAGTCACGATGATGTCTAAAATAGCAATAGAACAATTAAACTACTTTTAAATTTATAACTATTACTTAGTTATTTAAAAAAAAAAAAAAGTTGCATTACCACGTGAGTTGATACTTATGGTCATTTTACTGCTAGAATATATTTGAAGATGGTATATGTAATTTTTATTATACATACCTTTATAATAGTGATGTTTTTAATAGAGTATTAAAATAATAGTTTGTTAAATATATGTCGAGTATTAGAGCTGTCAAAATGGGTTGGAACTTGCGAGTCAACCCGGCTCACCACGGATTTAGGTCGGGTTGGGTTAAATTTTTTTTACAAATTTCAATACGGATTTTTGACCCGGCTCATCTGGGTTGAACCCGTGGTGAGTCGGATTGGCTCACCAACCCGCAGATAAAAGGGTCACACAAGTGTTTTTTTATCAAATTGGGATTTATATTTGGGTCATGTTAGGTTGTTTTTTTAGTCAACACAAAAATAATTTGTACTTTTTTGATTTTGGTTTGTATTTAAATTGTATTAAAGTTTATGTAGATTTTAGTTAGAATTATAATTTAGTTTTAACTGAAAAAAAATAAATTGTATTTTTTTTAATTAAGTGAATCCGTGAGTTAACTCGTTTAACCCGCCAACCCGTGATGGGCCGGGCCGGATTCGATTTTTCTTGACTCGCTAAAAAGTGAGCCGGGTTAGATTGACTCACTAAATCATCAATTCGTGATGGATTGAACCGGATTACCCATTTTACCAGCTCTACTGAATATATTAATCGATAATGTAAAGAGATTTTTCTTTTCCACTTTATGAAATCTCATCATACAAGCATGTTATATTTTAAATCAGATGTGTTTGTGTTGTTTGTGTACATTATCAATGAAATTATAATAATTATAGATTCTTTTTATTCCACTGCGTTAAAAAAAGTGAAATTAGTGTTTTGAGTTCCAAAAATTAAATAATTTCTATTTACACTTTTGAGAAAATATTTTTACACTCTGTTATGAGTTTATTTTGCGTTATGAATTTAATTTGATATTATATCTAATAACTATAAGGTCACAAATACAACATTTTGACTATTTTGTAAGTTGTGATTTTGTTAATGGTAATTTAATTTCTTAATCTGGACTTGAATAGGTTCGGCCCGAGAGATAAATTATTTGTGAAAATGTTTAAACACTCTATTATGAGTTTATTTTGAGTTATAATTTTAATTTTACATTATATCTATTACTTTCCAATAACTATAAGGTCGCAAATACAACATTTTTACTATTTTGTAAGTTATAATTTTGTTAATAGTAATTTAATTTCTTATTAAGGACTTGAATAGGTTCGGCCCAAGAGACAAATTATTTTACATATTATCGTAGTTAATTTGGGCCGGATCTGGTTGCAGTCCATAATCAAGCCTACTAGTTCCGATACAGTTATCCATTATATATAAAGCGATTCAGCACTAAACTTTACCCTAGTTTGCTTCGTCCTTCAGCAGTTGCTCTTCTTCAATCGCGGAAGAAGTAGAAGAAGAAGGCAGAGCCGTCATGGTAAGTGACCAATGTTTCTCAGGTTTTTCTTACGAGTTTCATTGTCAGATCTCATTATTTTCTCTTTCTGTGTATTTTTTATTTTTCTCAGGTGAAGTACTCCAGAGAACCTGAAAATCCCACCAAGTGTAAATTCCTTTTCATTTTCATTATTTTGCAAAATTGTGATTTTCATTCTATTTGAGTTTTGCCCTAGTTATTTATTTTATTTTTTATGTGCTTGTTCCCTCGAACAAGAATGATTTTTTCTGTTAGTGTTGATTTTTAGGTTAATTAAACTAATAATATGCTTTTGTGCGATGATTTTTTTGCAGCTTGCAAGGCAAGGGGCGCAGACCTCAGAGTGCATTTCAAGGTACTTTGATTTGTTACCCTTGCACTACCCCTAATATCTGTAATTGAATGTAATATTCATGTGCATATGCATTATGTTGTGTGTTGAATGTGAACAACCTGATGAAAAAAAGCAGGGGTTTGGCAGTTGTGTTGACTGACCTCTCGTAAACTTCAGGGATATAAATGTCTCCATTGTTATTGGGTGAACCTGTGTTTTTCTTGTTGTGACTAAAGGTTCAGTAAATGATGGAACATACTCTTTTAATATTCAATAAATGATGTAACATTGTTATTGAATGTGATATTCATGTGCATATGCATTATGTTGTGTGCCGTATGTGAAAAACCTGATGAAAAAAAGCAGGGGTTTGGCAGTTGTGTTGACTGACCTCTCGTAAACTTCAGGGATATAATAGTCTCCATTGTTATTGGGTGAACCTATGTTTTTTTTTTTGTTGTGACTAAAGGTTCAGTAAATGATGGAACATATTCTTTTAATATTCAGTAAATGATGTAATATTGTTATTGAATGTAAGATTCATGTGCATATGCATTATCTTGTGTGCCGTATGTGAAAAACCTGATGAAAAAAAGCTGGGGTTTGGCAGTTGTGTTGGCTGACCTCTCGTAAACTTCAGGGATATCACAATCTCCCTTGTTATTGGGTGAACCTATGTTTTTTTTGTTGTGACTAAAGGTTCAGTAAATGATGGAACATATTATTTTAATATTCAGTAAATGATGTAACATTGTTATTGAATGTAATATTCATGTGCATATGCATTATCTTGTGTGCCGTATGTGAAAAACCTGATGAAAAAAAGCAGGGGTTTGGCAGTTGTGTTGACTGACCTCTGGTAAACTTCAGGGATATAATATTCTCCATTGTTATTGGGTGAACCTATGTCTTTTTGTTGTGACTAAAGGTTCAGTAAATGATGGAACATACCCTTTTAATAATGCTTATATTACGCCATGAATATGCTCTAAAATAAAACTTTCCCCAATATAGATTTTGTAAAATTTGTTTGAAAGTATATCGTTATTATACTTTGAAGGAAATTCCCTTGAATGAGTAGGTTCCTTTGAACATTATAGCATATGAACACCTTTTGCTTTTGATTTATATGTTTTACTTTCTAGTTGATCAATGTTAAATAGTAGTGATTGACTTCATTTGCCATCAGCTAGTAGTTGTATAATTTAATTTATTCTCATGTTTCTCTGTTTCATTTACAGAACACTAGGGAGACTGCATTTGCCATCAGGAAGTTGCCTCTGGTTAAAGCTAAAAGATACTTGGAGGATGTATTGGCCCACAAACAAGCTATCCCTTTCCGACGCTTTTGCAGAGGTGTTGGGAGGACAGCTCAGGCCAAAAACAGACACTCCAATGGACAAGGACGCTGGCCTGTCAAATCAGCTAAATTCATCCTGGATTTGCTGAAGAATGCCGAGAGTAATGCTGAAGTATGTCTTTTTTTGTTATTATATTTGATTTACCATGTAAATAAATGTTAACTTTTATGGTCGTTAACTTATTGCTTTGCCACAGGTGAAAGGTTTGGATGTAGATGCTCTTTATATTTCTCATATCCAGGTTAATCAAGCACAGAAGCAAAGACGCCGCACCTACAGAGCCCATGGAAGAATCAACCGTATGTTTCTGAACTTATTTATAGATGTTGTTGTTCTAATGGATTTCTAATACACTTGGTTTTTTACAGCTTATATGTCATCTCCTTGCCATATTGAGCTGATATTATCTGAGAAGGAAGAGCCTGTGAAGAAAGAGGTAACAGTGCCCATCTCTCTGTTAACATTATCTTGATTTCCTTCTTTGTATTAAAATATTATTTACTTTTGGTATTGTAGCCGGAGACACAATTGGCAACTAGCAAGAAGAAGGGTGCTCTTCGTAGTGGGGCTTCATCTTAAATTGCTCTTGATGCTAGTTATTGAGGGATTCATCTTCTTAGATTATGTCAGTTTTGAAGATCGTTTTCATTTTTTAAATTTGAATATTTGTGATGAGCCGCATTTGAATGTTGAACAGCACTTTTTGTTGAGCATACTATGTTTTTAGTTAATTGAGCCATGCAAAAATTGAGTACTTCAAATTCAAAAGGTATTTTTGTTTGGGATTTTATTTCGTTAATGCTGATCTTCTGTCTAATCTGTTATTTCTGTTTGTGACGAACCGTCTTCCCTTCTCATTGGTGTAATTTTTATATTCTTGTAATTAAATATATTTTAAAGAGTTTTGTATGGATTTTGTGCTTCTAAAATCTCTTAAGTATTATGTTTTTCTGAAGTTTATACATCATATTTCTAGCTGAGTTCTTAGGGAATTTAATATAGAATGTGAATAATTGAGGTGTTGTATTAGAAGGATTTGAAAACAAGTCTACATTTTAGGAGTGCAGACAACTTTATTTGTGGATATATTGTCATATCCACTAATGTTGAGGGGATCAATGATCAAATCAACCAGTGAGTATTTTATTTTTTTTAAAATGTCAAATCGGCCGAAGTTGTTTGTAAAAGTTGAAGACCGGAGTTATTGACGTATACTTTTGATCTGAGCGTTCGAGTTCTATGTAAATGTTATGGCATTGTTTGTGATAAATAATTGTTACCAATGTTTAAAAATTACGCTTACTTAAACTGTGTTACAAATTATTTTTCAGAGAAATATCATTTGAAGATGAATTTATATACTATGTTCTAGTTAAAATTTCATTTTAAACAAGCCTTTTATTAAAAACAATTTGTCCAGTTTTCTATTTGTAACCATTATTATCTTGTACCTCACTTTTTCATATTATAATCATTTCATTTATTCCTTTGTAGTTTATGTTTTTATTATTTTGTTAAAAAAAAGAAAAGAAATACTTAATTCAGATATTTATTATTGAAAAATGGGATTTTGACTCGTGTTAGAATTTGGCTCTTTAAAAGGCGAAGTTTATTTAAAAATAGATAAAAACTATTATACGAATAAATATTGGATAGAATGTTATTGAGAGCTTGTGTTATTTTTGTGAAAAAATATCGATGTTTTATTTGTGAAAAATTCTCTATTTGTCATCAGATGACATGATGTGATGATAATCGTCGGTCTCCAACGTTCAAGCTTAAATTCAAAGTGTGACGAGATATTGTTAATTTTGAATTTAAATTAGTAAGTAATTAGACAAGATATACATTTTGTATTCTTGAAGCAGGGGCCATGGTGGTGACCGTGGTGGGTATTAAAGTATGATGCAAATGCATGAATTTCCTACATGTTTACAAATGCATGAACCCACCACAATATCTAAGGGTATCACATTTAGTATTACCGATGTCTCGAATAATCGTAACTGTATCTTCAACTCTGATTTGTGTATAGATTCAACATTTTCCGTTATCAGAATTCGAAAGTGTATTATCGGTGACATTTTTATGGACTATAAACAAAATTGAACCAACCTGATAGAGATCTGGGTCAAGCAAAACACAAATGAACTTCTTTGATAGGAACTTAGCTCACTCCGAGATACATCGTATGGAAAGGGACTATTTACAATGAGAAGTTTGGGGGCTAACCAAATTCTAAGAGTTTTCATCCCTTAGCGCCCTTAAAATGGGATCATTTTCCTCATCAATGTCGTCGTCGTCATCATCATCTAAGTCGTCTAAAATTGACTGGTTAATCCTCTTCCGAGATTGTCTCCTGTGCTTTTTAGGTTCCAACCGTGGTTCCGCTTGCTGAACACCCATATCTCCCATTTTCAACCTGCAAAAGATTATAGGGTGCTTGTCAGGAATATCATACCAATAATCCGTGGGAGATCCTTTTTGCATTACTACATGTTACAGGAAAAATACTTATTGGTATTTCCACAAATTTATTGTTTTCCCCACAATCTTCAATAAGGAAATGCAATTTGTTAGCTTCTTTCATGTCTGTATCTATATACATTAACATGTAAAAGTATAAGAATCAGTTTTTAAAAATGAGTAAAACCCTCATAATCACAATAACTGCAAAAAAAAAATGTTAATTTTACTAAAGGATAAAAATCCCAGAATTGAACTCTTTGATCAAAGCATCATACTTTCCAATTAACTGATAGCGTTGGTTTGCAATCAACAAAGGCTCATCATACCTTACATCCCCTTCTCTTTTAGTTCCAAATGTCCTAAGTTGGAACTCTTCCCTGATTCTGATTTCATCCAGAAGTTGAAAATAGAATGAATATCTTTCCCAGTCTCCCTTCACAATGCACCCAGGTTCTCCCAGATGCAAGCAATTTTTAAATGAGCATTTCTCAGTCTCCTTTGCACTGAGAATTTTCCTGATCTGAATAAGAAGAAAGATGATAAGATCAATCAAACAGGAAAAGCATTGTTATCCCTGGATTTATTAAAATACAAGTTATGCATCACTGACTTCAGGAAAAGTCTGTGCAAGAGACTGCTTTGTCACTTTCAATAAACTGGGTTGGTTAAATCCAGGAGTATCAGCCAGAAACCCCCCTCCAGATATTGGAAGCAAAGAGACATGGCGAGTAGTATGTTTTCCTCTACCACTTCTCGTGGAAACCTCCCCAACGCGTTGATCCTCAAGCCACTTGCTTCCAGAAATCTGAAAAGTAAAGCGCATCCAGGGGTGACACAAACATCAAAGTCTCGTAGGTAGAGGTAAAAAAAAGAGAATAAAACAAAGAAAACCCACAGGCTCAAACCAATTTTCCCCTTCCGCAGCATCAGAAGGATTGCTTCTAAGGGCATTTATCAAACTAGACTTCCCAACTCCACTAGGCCCCACAATCACTGTCGTTTGATCCCTCAGCTTGAATGCAAGAAGATCAAGTCCATGTCCAGATTCAACGCTGCAAAAAACCGGCTCATACCCCCAGCTGCGCAGCCTGGCCTTCCACGAACTAATGATCTATGAAGAACATAAGCAAAATCAAGCAATTGCTTTAGACCATAATGTAGTAAAAGTTGGATTGCGAGTTTGAAACAACTGAAATCTTGGGCAAAAAATGCTTTCTTCCATCAGGTGGATTCTATTAATGAGGATTCAAAAGCACATTTCCTCCAAAAAGACAATAAATTCTTTCTTCTTCATTTTCTGACTTTAAATTCAAGAATGTGCATTCCAATTCCTGTTAGTGTTTTTTCTCAACTTCTATCCAGACTCAGTCCAAACATTCAGCAAAGCTTTCCATCCACTATACACAAAAGACTATTAGCGTGTTTGGATAGCCAAAAAGATCAATTTTTCCCCCCAAACAAAATCACATTGAAATTTTGAAAAAAGTGGCTACTATTTGTTGCTTGGGCATTCAACATGGAATTGGAATTGATAATGGGAAATTGAATCCAAACACAGTATATAGTAAATTGATTTTAGCTTGCAAGAAGCTTAATTCATTTTAATTCTTGTGGATTTGGGGGAAATTTATTCAAACACTGCCTACAAGTCATAGTTATGACGGCAGAACAAACAACGACAATGCATAGCGCGTGAACCTCACCTCTTTATCCACAAGCTCGGTCTTGTTGAGTGCCAGCGTGAGAGGAATTCCGGTGGATTCAGCTTCAACAAGAAAGCGTGTGAGGGTAAACGGTTCAGGCCTGGGTTGTTCGAGCGAGAACAGAACGAGAAGGTGGTCGACGTTGGCAACGGGAGGGTCAAGAATCTCAGAAGATCGGTGGAAAACGTTCTCAATCCATCCCCTGCGATCCACCCAATCCACGGAACCGACAAGAACCTTGTCCCCGACCATGACCCTGCGCTTAATCTTCTTTAACAGCGCCCTCACCACGCAGAGAAGCTCCACCCCGCGGAAGCTTCCAGAAGAAGAAGGAGGCTGGTCGCTTTCGGGAACGATGACGCGCATGAAATTCGCCTGCGACGCCGCCACGACGCCGATGGCCTGTGATTCCGTGAGCGGAGGACTGTCTTCCAGGGAGAGGACAGGGGCGAGAGAGGAAAACTCCTTCAACGTTTTTTTCGCCTTCAGAAGGTTGCGGCTCGGAGCGGCTTGCTTGTTAGGGTTCTGCTGCTGCCGGGCGGCAATTGGGAGTGACCGGAAGCGGCGCAGGAGGAGAGGAACGGCGGAAGCCACCGCGCGGTGCCGGAGCATCGAGAATGATGATGCCAACGACATAGAAATGGAACGGAACAAACGAATCTATCAGTGTAGCTACTGAGTGAGTGTAGAATCGGAAGTGGTTCTGTGTTACAGAGTTTTAGTCACAGTTTTGAGCTCACAGTGTTATCGACTCTGTTCTCGTGGAAACGGAGAGAGAGGAAGGTCATCAGCGTCACCGTTTTGGGCACTCTTTATATCGAAACGACGTTTAAAAACCACACTAACAAGACAAAACGACGGTACCTCTTCTGCTATCTTCTAGGCATATCAATCAACTACGCTTTTTGTCTCTTAAACGACGTCGAGTTTTCTACTGCCAGTATGGCTACCTCTTTTTGTTTATTCTTTCTTGAGAAGGTGATGTAATGAAAAAGTAATATTGATTTAGTGTAAATTACAACCGTGATATTTTGATAAGTTTTTTTAATAAAATTTTACGAAATTTATTTTTTAACACAGACTATATTTTATTTTATTTTTATTCAAATCATATCAAATATTTTTTTAAATCGTATCAAATAGTTTTTTCATACATTGAAGTTTCGTTATTATCAAAAAAATTTCAACAAAACTTTGTTAAAAAAATATATAAAAATAAATAGTTAGCATGAATTTTAGTGATGTATGTAGGATATAAAATAAAATAAGATACTAATGATAAGGCCAAAAATTGTGTGAGATAAGTGTTTTTCATTTGGAAGAAAGATATTTTGACGGCCAAAAACTTTTTATATTAAAATATTTTACGACCATTTTACATCTTTATGTAATTTTCACTTTTTTTTTCAAATAAGTTTTTTTTTAATATTATTCTACCCTTATAAATGTTAAATAATTGTCTAATATTATCAATTTTTTTACAATATGGGACAATGATATTTTTATACTTAAAATATTTTTACAGTCATTTGACATCATCCTTTATTAATTTTAAAATTATTTTTGTAGTTACAAAATTTTTACATTTTTATTAACCATCTTATCCACACATAGGTGTTTGTAAAATAATGTCAAATAACTATTTTTCATTTGCGACAATGACATCTTAATATCCAAGCTATTTTTACATCAATTTGACATCACTATTAATTGTATTTAACTTTTTCGTTTTATTTTTGAAATGAAAAAAAATTGCATTTTGACATGCTTACCCTTGCATAAGTGTCAAATGGTGTAAGATAAAATCTTTTCCATTTGGAACAAATATATTTTAACACCTACAAATTTTTTATATAAAGATATTTTGTGCACCCATTTGACTCATTTGTGTAATATTTTCTTTTTTCTTTTTTTTATACAAAGAATTTTTTTTTTTATTAATATTCTACCCCTAAATAGATGTCAAATGGATGTCCAATGTTATCAATTATTTTTGTGTTAATTTGAGATAACGGTGTTTTGATATTCAAATCATATTTTTACATTCATTTGACATCACCCTTTATTATTTTTCAATTTATCTTTGCAATTATAAAAATTTAAGTTTTTACTTACCATCTTACCGCACATAGGTGTCCAATTGTTATAAAATGATGTTTAATAACCATTTTTCATTTAGGACAATTACATTTTGACAACAAAATTACTTTTACACCACTATTAACTGCATTTCACTCTTTTTTGTCTAATTTTGAAATACAAAAATTTATGTTTTTTGACACGTTTACTCTTTCATAAGTGTCAAATAGTGTGAGATAAATTTTGTTTCCACTTGAAACAAATATATTTTGACACCCATAAGTTTTTTACACAAAAAATGTTGTTATTTGACAGCTTAAAAAAATTTATACTTTTTTCTAAATAAAAATATTACTTTTATTACTCTTCTACTTTTTGATAAATATCAAATGATTATTTAATGTTATCCATTTATTTTTTCAATTTTTAAAACAATACAACAATATTTTGATATCCAAAATATTTTTACACACATATTTATATAATCTTTCTTTACCTTTTAATTACAAAAATTTAACTTTTTTGATGATCATCTTATCCATACATAAATGTTTAATGATCAATGATCGTAAAATAGTGTCAATAAATAAATTTTTATTTGAGACAAAAATAGTTTTACTCCGAAAATATTTTTTTCACTTGTATCAGTAGCCAGGTAAAAAAAAAGTGTATGAACTAAAACAAGTTAAAATAAGTGTTTATAAGAATTGAGGCAATTAAGTTCCAATTAAAACTAAAACATATAAACTTTATAAATATAATCATTAGTGATTAAAGCTTTACAAAAAGATGATAGGATTTGATGTGAACGCTGCACCTTTTTGCTCTAGCTTTTTGTGAATTTGAAAGAAATAAATATATATTATCTCTTGATTAATTTGCAAAATTATTATTTTAAAAATATTCAACGAGATGACAAATCACAATGTTGGGATCATTTCTCGCAGGTTACATGATTGTTCCATAATAAAGGTGATTTGTGGCGAATCACAGTTCAAAAAAAAAATCTTTAGTAGGACAATTAATTAGAAAAATTATTTCAAATGATATTAATCGTTTTACTATAAAAGTTAAGTAGGTCCATTCTCAATTAAATCTTGACATGTGAACTATTATGCTTTTAATAAGTAAAACAAAATTGTATTCTTAGTTGATGATTAAAAAATAATATTATAGTTTTTATTTTTTATTTTTTAATTTTGATTCTTTATTTTTTTTAATGTGATTTGGTATAAATTATTAATTAAAAAAATAATAATACATTAATTAATAATACATATTAAACCACATCAAAAATAAAAATAAAAAAATTATAATTATAATATTATTTTTCTTATTGACTAATAATAATAATAATAATAATAATAATAAGTACTCCCATATCAATTTGTCTTTCAAAAGAACCAAAGTGATCTTGCACAAAGTGCTTGATTAATAATCCCAGTTAGCTTTCACAAAACTGCAACACGTGTGGTGTTCTGTTCCGTAGAATCAGTGACAGGCCTAGGTTGCTCTCCAATTACTCAAACCCTAACCTGGGAAACATTGAAATTCGAACATTGTTCCGATTCTTGGAGCCACTGATTTTGATTTAGTGGCACGTCCCAATAACACACCAAATATCTTTGATTCTTTCTTTGTTTTGGTTCTGTTTCTGGTATAACTTATAATCACAGAATATGTTATTTGTCAGAATTGAACATCAAAATGGATTGTCTTAATCATATCAATGGTTTTATGGAAATTTCGAGTATGATTAAATAAGAGGTTCTCATGTGTTGTGTTTCTTTTCACCATAGAAACACCTAACAAATAACTGTGGTGAAACAAAATAAAATTTATAGTATTACGTAAACTCCATTCGTGTATTTTAAATAAAAAGAAAAGAAACAAATTATATTAAAAAAATCATTAACTAATTATTTTAAACTTTTTGATTGAATTAGAAAACAAACAATTAAAAGATAGATTCAGACAGTATTGTCTTTAACACTTTCTTTTTAAAGCATTTTATATTTACTAATTTTAATTTATTGTGATCCACAAAAATAGGCGGGTTTTAATCAATTTAATTTGTAACAGAAAAAAATATTAAAAGAAAAAGTTTAGGTGTGTGTTTCACAGAAAATAATCCTCATAAAGAAATCTCTATTTTGTGTAGTTGAAATGGTAGGGAGTTTCTATTAATACAAAACACACCTTAAAAGCATTCTTAGTATTCCTCTAAATATGGAAATTATAAAAATAAAAAGTAATATAAACTAATTAATAGATATATATATATTTTTTTTTTGTGTAAAAGGATATGAAATTAAGAATTTTCTTTTTCTTTTTAAGATAAGTTTGTGTTTGTGTATAGTTGTAAAGCATCCAGATTAGTAAAGAATAATTGCAGTTCTTGGAATTCTGAATTCTTAATGTTTAGGTAAGCCATGTTTTAATATACAAAGCCACTCTTATTTTAGTTTTAATGGTGCAATAATTGGAATTAAAAAAAATAAGAGCACGTTTAAGTCTCATTTCTCACTTTCTTTTTGTCTGATTCGATTGCCATTTATTTAACCAAATGAATTAATTAAACATTACCCAAAACATTCGTCCTCCTCCGTCACTGATATTTTGGAACTGGAAGTTCGTGTTAAGATTTTATATTATTAATCCATTCTTCTTTTTCTTCAAAAATAGTTAGAATCTAAATTATTTAAAATGGTTTTTATTTTAACAACTTTACCCATTTAATTAAATATTAAGATAACGTTTATATAAATTACAATATAGTTTAAATCAGACTTTAAAAAGGTAACATTGCATCATAATACTAATCAAACCTGTGTATTTTTATCCTCTAGTAAAAATATATTTTTTCTTATTAACTCATCACTCTACTAGATTTATATCTCTAACAAATCATACAACCTAACTCCTTCTATTTCTCACTTTCTTTATTTCTTTCTTCTTTACAAATAATGCACTGTTATTACTATTTGAATGTTACATAAACTATTACACGAGTTTTTAAATTAGAAAATAAAATTTTAACAACTAAAATTTGACAACTTTCACTTATAATTTAATATGTTATTTTTAAGTGGTCTTCCATATTTTATTTTCTCATTTTTTTATATTTTTAAACTATTTAAAATATGTCACCTTAAATTATAAAAAAAAAATTGTCAAAATTTAATTTTCAATGTATCATTGTCCTTCTAAATCCAATAAAATAACCCTACGTGAGTCAATCATATAAGCATATACTTGTCCATTCAAGTTGCATAAAATGATTCATTTTAATTTAATAAAAGTTTTGTAAATGTTAAAAAAGAACACGACATTGATTAAGAGATTAAAAATAAAACTCCAATAGATACATAAAAAATGTTCTTATAATATTTTTCAATACGCTCGTAAATTTTAACAATTCTTCTAGTAAAAATAAGTAAAGAGCATTAGTTAGAAAAAAATATTTCTACGAAAAACTAACTTGAATGATGAATTACACATTCAAGGATATCTTTCACGTTTGTTAACTATTTAATAATTAAAGAATAATTCTCATAACGTTTTCTTATAAATATGACCCACACAATATTTTAAGATCACGATGACTTTTTTTACTGCATTTCACAACTATTTTGGGAAGTTTCTAAAAAGATAAAGACAACGAATCGTGCATATCACCAACAATGTAACAGGTCAGCAAATCAATTATATTATATACAATTTTATTTTTTTATACTCATAAATAAATAGAAAATGACATTTTGACTACTAAATTTTGACAACTTTATCTTATAACATGAGATGTCATTTTTAAATGATTTTGAAATATTAAAAATAAAAAATAAAGAAATGAAAAAATCACTTAAAAATAAATTTATAAAAAAAATTTGTCAAAATTTAATAATAAAAAATTTATTTTTCTAAATATAATTATTAACAAAAATAAAATCAAAGACATTGACCTAAAGAGTAACAATTTGTCAACAGAACATTTACCACCATTGATTGATCAATTACCGCAACAATATCTTGACCAAAAATGTTACCACACGAGGTTATTGTTCGTTTGGCACTATAAAATAATCTATTTTCCTCTAACTCCGGAACACAACCACAACACAACACAACCTCTTACCAACACAAACAGACTAAGCTTGGTTTGGTTTAATTACGTTGCCATTTTCTGGTCTTGACTTGGTCGCATTATGTGAGTGTCTTTCTCTCCTACAGTTTTGCTCCTAATCCTATAAATATTCTTTGTTTCTTCTTAGCACCTTCTCCATACACTCTATCTGTTTGTTTCTATGTATTCACCTTCACAACTTCTCTTCTTCTGAATCTCGATCTTCTATTTTTGTTAGTTCCTCTCTTTCTTTCTTTTTATTTTGTTCTGTTCTAGTTTTCTGCTTTCATTTCTCTACTACAGATCTACGAACATTTGAATCTCTTCCTTGTTATTGTATTCGAAACCTTGCTACAAACTTTTCAGCTTCCGAGCGCTGCTATTTGTTTATGTTATTTATTTATGTTGTTTATCTGAAATGAAACATGCGTGTATTCATAATTTTTTAGGCTCTGGAGTTTTGTGATGCTTCATTTTATAAATCAAATCGAATTTCCGAATAGATTGTAATATTTCCCCTTCCAGATTGTTACCTGCTGTGTTTATTGTCAAACAATCTGAATTACTTCATTAGCTGCTGGTTAATTCCAGATCTGGTGGTTGTCTGTGCTTCTGGATTTTTCTTTTTTCAGGTATAGGATATTTGATTCCTCTTATTCATTTTAGAAAGTTAACAGGTGCTGGTAAATTTATCATTATTGTATTTTTTTATCGTTAGTTTAAATATTAATTGGTAGGTAATTAATTGTATGCTGAGATTTGTAGAAAACACTGGAAGCTTGTCTTTGTTTGTTGTTTAACTTCGGTTTTTTTTTTTTTTAGA
>Ga0209589_1005317_pt1 | contig 21875 bp, 10 predicted proteins | sample CowpeawhiteBW_FD_187525 | JGI IMG/M metagenome (GOLD analysis project Ga0209589, IMG submission 187525) | Root nodule microbial communities of legume samples collected from California USA - Cow pea white BW (SPAdes) (version 2) | ecosystem: Host-associated > Plants > Roots > Nodule | place: USA... | reverse complement strand
TTTTTTGGGAGGCAAATTTGATTTGTTGAGTTTAGCAAGTTGGTGATTCAATTAGAGAAAAATATCCATGAGATGGAAGACTCCGCTTTGATATAAAATATCAAGATAATAAGTCTGTATTTTTTTTTTCTTTTTAACCAGTAAGTTAATATATATTGATCATCTTAATTATTCATTTCTACTAGGTTTGGAACTCAAATTCACATTTTGAAAATTTGAGAATCCCTCTTTCAAGAATGAGTTCTTACATTAATTCAATTTTCCACAAGTAACAATAATAACATATATGTATCATCATTTTTATCACAACAACATATGTTACCTTAACCTTTATCAAAAAGATTTTTGACACAAAAAATCTTTAAGCATATGATTTTTCACCTATTCATGTGATTTTATTAGTTAAACCATTAACAATTTGTTAATTGCTTTCGATAATATATTTCTCTTTTCTAATTTGCGTGTCTTTCTCTTTTCACCGCTCTCTCAGTTTTCTAATTACTTAAAAATTTAGAAACTTTACTTCTTTAAGAACTTGGATGACCCAATTTGGCACCTCTCAGTGATTATATCTGCAAAATCAAATAAGTTTGCCAAGGGGATGTAGCTCAAATGGTAGAGCGCTCGCTTTGCATGCGAGAGGCACAGGGTTCGATCCCCTGCATCTCCAAAATGACATTTTACGGTTTTTTCCGCACACACTTTATTCCTTGTTTCTATCGCACACTACCAGATGTTGTTAGCTTCTGCTTCTTAATTTGAACTTTATTTTGTTTTCTTCTTCAATTTTGATGAACCTAAATCCAAAGGGGAGACAGTCACATGGCTTGAATACATCACAATCAACTGGTCCCAAGTCAAAACTATGTATTGGCTTTTCTGGTTGTTCTATCTGAATCTGTACATACCTACACACAACTAATAATTTCGATCCAATTGCTTCTTTCTTGCCACAGTTCCTTACAAAACATTTTTTATTCATGACTAAGACACGGTCTAATTCACAATTCGTTATTCAGAACTAAACCAGTATTAAACACCGAACCAACAAATTAAGTTCTCAGATTTCTGACAACAGACGATAATTTTTGAGGAACATTATAGTTCAAAACGCGTAGAGGTTTTATTCTCTTTAGGGTGATCCTTCCTGCAACCTTTTGGTGAGACAGTTAGACAAAAAAAAATGATAGCACAAAGATGGTCGTAAATTGATAATGCATAAAAAGTTTTCTCTGGGCTCAGTTGCCCATAACATTGATTGATGGAGAAATTGGCAGGAATCGGGTAGCACTTGAATAACATATATGAGCAAAAAACACAAGACAACAAAACAAAACCTAGCTATTGCATCTATATCTATATAAGGTAACAAAATAGGTCAGGGATGACTCAGAACAAACAAACTCTGCATGTTTGTCCCTGCTGGCCTGAAAATAGACCTTTCAAAAACATCACTTGTTTCTTCAGAAATAATGCATTTGGGTTCACAGAATGCTGCTTAATGAATAGACCTCTCACTAACTGCTTTCCTCTTCTTCAACATAATATTCTATTCATATTATGTACTCACTGCACATTACCCTCCTTTTTCTTACCTTTATACCAGTTAAGCGTGCTCTTCACCATAACATTACATTTACCTTTTATTTTTTTCCCTCTCATTTACCATTTACACAATTTCATACTGGGGCCACTTCGCCACCACTCTCTCAGTTTCCTAAACATGGATCAGATTCTTCATCAAATATAAAATCATTCAGTTTATATATGTTTATCTGAAAACACTGAAAAAGAAAATATCATTGTTTTATGTCTGATTCTAATACTTGGTGCCTTGTCTGGCACCTTAGAATCTAGAAGGCTACCAGTGCTCTTTTTAGTTGTCCTTAGCCCATATTTATCTGTCACCAATGTAAAATTTATCAACATTGTCATTCTATGCTTCTGAATTTATATATGTCATAAGGGTTTAGCAGTTTTCATCTTTTGTTAATGGACCTAGAACATGATTCTGAAAAAGAACAATTGAGCAGTGAAGCATAATTAAAGATCCTGCCAAATGGGATTTTTCTTCTTTGATTAAGCCAATATTGTTAATTTAATCTTTTGACATTAAATGTGTGATCCATCATGTTGCTGATATTACCAATTTGCATTTTAAATATAAAAACTATAAGTTATTTAAATATATAAACCATGCATTCACATTTAACTTGATTCATCTCGAAACTAAACATGCATTAATACCTTTTATGTTATTACTTTGGATGGAAGTTTCAACAATGATGGTTACTGTGATTGGTAGTATTATCAGTTGGATTTTAAGTGCCTAGTTTTGTACCAAATATACAACAACTCATGCATTCGAGATGAGATTTCTTTAATGTTAAATATTGTAATTCTTGTTGAGGTGCATTTGAATAGATTCTTTTTCTCTCTGTATTCATCTTGTTATATCAGCAACACTCACCTAACCTTGTTAGACTAAGTTAATAATATAAAAATTTGTATCACTATATAATAGATATTTAAATAGTAACCCAACCAAGATGCCTTTAATATCTATCAGAAGACTTGATAGAATCTCATGAACAAGTATCGAGGAACAGATTTTGTTGGCAATGCATTAAAAAATTTAGAACTTATCCTTTTCTTATATTCAGTGTTACTCAACTAAATTTCCTCTCTAAAACATTAATATCAGTAAATTTTGAATTAGAAGAGCAAAGAAATCTGAGTTTTCAAACATGGATGTCTTACATCTCATAGTTGCAACTAATACACAAGCATTTACAACTATGCAAAAAAGAGGTCAAATATAAAGTAGAGTGATCTCTGTTTCTACCTAAGAATTTACACCCACATTTATCCTACTAATTACACCATAAACAAAGCTTCCAAATATCGTCCACCATAGACAGACAATGAAAGAGAAGTAGTCCCTTGTGCTATCGTTAATCTGGCTGATGAAACATTCTCATGTAAAGATGGATCTAACTTGAGAGTACGTTGGGAACTATGCTTGAGGATATGTTTACAATAATCTCAAAGCAACAACTCTTAGCTACTTATATTCAATTCGACCTTCTTTTCTACCATGCAAATGACGTGGAAATACCTCTTCTGGGTCACCACTCTCTTCATTAGAAACTCTAGTCACAATTCTTAAAGGATGAGCCTCCGTGTTGAACACCCATTCATCCAGGGAAATCACTGATGAAGGCGAAAACAACAGATAAAGATACTTGAGTGTCTCTGAGAGGAAGTAGCTCTGCATCATGTTATCTTTCTTCCCAGTAGTCACCTAAGCATTCAGTCACACATTATTATGAAAACTACATATGTTAAACTGAATAACAACAAAGTGAGAACAGTTAACGATGCATGCACAACTTTTCCATGGGTGAGAGTTAATCATGTAGAGTTATGAATTTCTTACATCTTTGAGTCCAACATATCCTGTTTCCAACCGAGTATTGTTTTCAAATGCTTGGAAAATATTCCAACCCCATTCCTGGTATGTTTTGTTTCCAGTGAAACGCCAGAGGTAGAATAATGACTCGATTGTTTCAGGCCTTTGGATATTCCACGAGGTACCAACACTCATATCCTACAGTTTTCATAACCTTAGAGCACAACATCTTAGGAATTTGACAAACAATGTCAGAATTTAAGATTCAAACCTCTCCATCGCGAAAGTAATAGTTCTCTCCTGCCAATTTAGTTGGTGTTGATTGGTAAAAATTGTAACAAGTCCATACAAGCTGCGCAACATGATGGATCAGAATCGAATGTCAGTTTGAAAGAAAAATGGTAGCTCAAACCCATATATTTTAAGCATAAATTAGTAATTATCGTCACAATAAAGCTTATTCCTTTCGGAAAAATGGTTTAATATTCCGTCAAAACTGAAACCTTGGATGTCTGTGATTTGGTTTGAAAGAGAAAATACAAATACAACCTGGTTCTTCATTATGTTCTGAATAATGTTTCCAATTCCAAGCGAAGAGGCAAGAGTGATGTTGGTTTCAGCACATCAATTTAATAGCTAAAGTTTTTAAGAGAATAAGTACTCTGGTATTATATTTCTAGTAAGAAAAAAGCAGGATCACCTCCTCTGCAAGGCCCAAATATTTTGCAGCTTCATCGGGGCCAGAGCTTGAAGATCCCAAAGCCAACATTCCCGGAACAAAACAAGCTAACTCGTCCATCTGAAAAGGAGACGAAATCAAATATTCTTTTAATGTCATACTCAGCTAAGACTAAAATAAATTTCTTTTTCAAATAACACCTTATCAAAGACTGCATTTCCAAGCCTCTCGGATATGTATGCAAAAGACGAAGGTGTTGACTTTTTAATCATGCTTTGAAGACCTATCATTGATTTCTCCCACATTTCCCTGATCCACCATTAGCTCACACATTTAAAATATGGTTCTATATGTGCCTCTTAACTCAAAAGTTTGAACTTTCATATTAAAGTAGTGTTGAAAAGAGTTTGCTAAATGTGTGTTTTTGTAGAACAAGTATTATGGATGAAAGGTATTCCATAATACTTCAGCTTCTTCCAAAAGTTTATGGCAACAAAATATGTACATGGTGGACTAGAGTTAGGTATGCTTTGTAAGATGTGATAGCTAGGTACATTGTATTTTACAGAGGTAAAAAAATCATTTAATTTTCCAAAGAAAAAACAACATTTAAAGCTTATTACCTGTAAAATGCTACAGCTTCAGTTTTATTTCCTTGTATCCAGGCCTTGAGTAGGTACTCATAAAAGCTGCAACATATAAATGGATAACCTTATAAAGCATGTGAACAATAAAGTAATTGAAAAATGCCAAGCAGTCTATAACTTAGTGAAGGTTAAGCATGTTTGTTCCACGTTCCCAAAAAACATAGCACATGAACAAAGTCACTTTTATCATATTATCTATATCAAGAGTTTAGCAGAAACTTTCATAAAATTGGAATTGAATTTTATTTCAAGACTTAAGTTTCCAACAATTACAAGATCATAATGCAATAATGATGTTAGCAAATTTTTTAAGTCTCATACCTGTCACCCATTGCACCAAATGTAACTGATCCACCTGTTTGAGTTCCAGTAAGTGGATTAAGGTATATAGCAAGTAACCCATCATCCGGAAAAGTTGCATGAAGCCCCTTGATGACCTTTTCTACCTGAAATTATTATTGTGACATTCTTCAAATCAATATGCTTAGTAACTTTTAGTAATGTTGTGGGTTTGAATTCCACTGATAAAAATGTTTAGTAAATATGAAGGAAAAGACATATAAAGTTGACAGTTTTTCTTGCCAAAAAAGCAGTTAAGAAAAACACATAAAAGTAGAAAAATGTCACCTTTTCTTGGTACTTGGGGTCTTTTGTCCTTTCAGAGAGAGCAATGAATTCGAGTTGTTCGGAACCAGAATCCGCAAGAATACTGTTTCCCTAGTAATAAAGAACGACCAATCAAGAACATAAAACAATCAACAATAAATCACAATATGTAACAATGAGATGCAATTAAGATTTGCAAGACAACACACCATATGGTATGTTGTATTAACAAATGTAGTATGAGTTCCACAGAGGAGACAGTAAATTTTCAACACCAAAACAAAAGACATTGATATGATCATCAAGCAATCAAAGGACCTCTTATCAATCAGTGATGTTGGAGGTGAACATGATCCAAATATTCAAGTCAAACAACAATTTACAAAAACAAAACTCAAGTCATCAGGTTATAAATCTCTAGTAACAGAATAGTATCAGTGATTAGAAATGATTTTGATAGAAAGCTGAGATTCTGCGTTATGACATATACTCTAGACAAATTAATGAAGTAACATAGTGATGACAAAACATACCCGCGACCATGAAGGGTTATTTGTGTTGCCAAATGCCAAGTTAATTCTATTATAGGGGATTCCTGAAGGTGTATTCCAAGCAGGCAACAACCTATCTGCAATTTCTCTGGCCTTCTCTAGGAAAACTTTGTCACCAGAGAGATCATAAGCACTAAGGAGGCCACCCAACACTCTAAACCAAAATGATAGATAAATGACAGAAAATGAATTAGAAAGAAAAACTGTTGTAATCTACAAAGCTACAACAACTGTTAGGTGGGGGAGGAAATTAGCATTTCAACAAAACTAAGATTGAACCTTCTAATTCAACCTTATGGTTGTCTCGAACACACTAACTTCAATGCTCTTGTCGAAAGACAATGATTCAGCAACCCACCTGCAATATTTATCTCATTAGATGCTTTGAATATGTTCAATTGTTTACTACAAAAACGATGTAATCAGTATTGTCCTCTCTGTTTTTCTTTTTGTCCAATTCAATTTTTAGCAAAAGTAGAAAAGAAAAAGAACAAACATTTTCAAGCAGACATAGAGGATTGCAAAATCAAATGTACTAAAAATAAAATACAACTCACTCTCTAGCTCTATTAAATTGATCATCAAGACCCATTATAAATAATGTGTCAAGTGAATCTACTATAGTTGCCCCTAGACCGCCAAAATTGTCAACACCATTCATTGATTGTGGCTGTGCAAGGAATAGCAAACTAATTAGTTGCATAGTTTTAATTTGACTTTTCCAAACTCTGTGCTATTATAGCATTAAACATAAATGGATTTAGAAAGGAACATGCAGACACACTTTGTTATTGCTTCTCCTAATGTGTATAATAGGTAAATTTCAGTTGAAGAAAGAATCTGCATATATTATTGTGTCCTGCAACGTAAAACTTCACTTATCCCCTTCATGGATCAAAATTTGAATGAAGTGTCATTTCTTATATTACTTCAAAGATATATCTATTTTTCAAGGTTCAATGGCTTATCCAAAAGGGTTGCATCCTCCTCAAGCAACAAGCATATAACTAAAAAGTAGTGGATTAACTAAAAAGTTAAGAAAATAGTATGAAAAACCTTAAGCTCATCATTTCCCCATGCATACGTTTCATAAGATGTCCAAGCATGAAGCATGGCATCTTTTATTTTATCTCTTCGTTGTATGCTTATAGGATCATCTTCGACATAAATATCCTTAGCGAATTTGTTGACTTCATCCTCATTCTGAATACTTTCTGTCGTGTCTTTCATGTGGCCTTTTATATCTTCTATCTGCAATTTCAAATAACTCAAACCAAGTCAATTACCACGAAGGCACAAAAACAAAATTTTGAAAGTATAACAAATAACCCTGTAGATAACAAAAATCTGCACATCTTACTGAATTCTGCAAGCGTGTAACCTCTTCTTTCAATTTCAAAATGTCATCCTAGCTCCAGAGAAAGAAAAAGAAAACAACTTAAAGATGATTTCAAAGAACCAAACTTACAAAAGATTACATAACCAACACATCATTAACAATGATCAAATAGACTATTCAAATTGAAAACATTAACATGGTACCCTTCCGTCCCTTTTAACATCAAAACTTTTTTCTTTTACAAAACAACAACTGAATGCTATATAAAAGAAGAAAACAACTCTTGTAGATTTTATATCGGTTTCACATTTATAATGAAAATGGAAAATTCTTGGTTAATTTAAGAGGAGATGAGAAAAGACAATGAAAGAACCTGTTGTCCAGTGCTGAGTGATTTGCGGTCATAGAGTAGCCATGTGAGTGAAACGCAGACGATAAGGACCATTGCAAGTCGTTTAGGCCTCTTAATATAATAACGAGGTTGCAAATACCTCCATGCAGACATGGAGGAAGATGAATAAGAAGACTTTTTACCCATTTCTTGAACAATGTTGAATGAACCCTGAAGAAAAAGTGAGTAGGAGAAAGAAATTAAGTATTAATAGTGTATTATTGGGAGAGAAAGAATGATAGGAAAGATATTATTTGTAATGGGTGAAAAGAACCACAACGTAAGTTCTAACCTCAACGTAAAAATCGGACGCAGTAAATGTCGGAGGACTTTTCCTTTTTTTTTTTTTTTTTTCTCTGTAACCCCTCCCCTCTCTTTTACATCTCTCTTTATCTTCACCATTCTCAACCTTCACTTAATTATTTTTTAGTTTCAATATTTAAATGCTTTTGTTATAAATAATTTGAGATATTTTCAAATAATTTCATAACTATTACATAAATATTTTATTAATAAAAGTAAAAAATAAAAAAGAAAAAGAAGAAAAATCATAAGACCATACCAAAACCATGATAAAAAAAAAAAAACTCATAATTTTATTCACGAAAATCATTATATAATGTGAAATTCATACAGAAAAAAAAAGTTAATCTATTCTTATAAATCCAACTCATCATTATCTTCTGTATTAGTATCTTCTTTGTCATTAAGTATATTAGTTTACTTAGAAGTTATTTTCAATTCTACAACACAATATGTCTCTTTCTTAGATGTCAAAGAATTAGAAACTCTCGCTGAACTAATATGAGTTGAATTAATTATTATAAATCTTATAAACTATTAAGAATGAGAATGACACCTTCAAATGAGACATACCACTCATGGGATCAGATTCTACTAACACACTACAGTTAAGCATCGATACTTTTAATAAGAAAATATTCATTCACAATACAAATATTATCATGATTATTCACCACTCACTTAGGTTGTGACTAAATAATAAGTTGTACCGCAATTTGTTGCATCATACAAAATTAAACCACACAACATGTTCTATCAGGGACTTTGCCATATACTCTACCACTTAAACTAGAGAGCCCTTAGCCCATATCTAAGATATATTTGAATTACTTCCCCACATTTACCTTTTTATTTTATTTTATTTACTTAGACAATAAATTCATTACTTAAGTGTTTGTATTTTAATAATTAGTATATCGTCTTCTATTATTAGTGAGTTTAATTTAGTTAAGTTCTTAGGTCGGTGAAAATTTAATCTTTTTAAATATTTATAAGGTTAAATTATTTCACTAATCTCTATTTTTGTAGGAAAATCTCAAGTCGGTCCTCCTTTTTCTTTTTTGTCTCAATCAGGTCTTACTTTGGAAAATTCATTACAATTAAGTCATTTTCGTTAATAGTACATTAACATCGTTAACTATGTGTCATGTGTCAGCACCAGGTTTTTTTTTTAATTTTTTTTTTATAATTTAAAAAAATTGTCACGTGTCAAACTAACATTGTGTCATGTGGCAGAGGCAATGTGATGTGATAATGTCACGTGTGTGAAAAGTCTCAATGTAGTATTTGTATTTGTTATTTTATTTCAATTTGGTCCTAATTTTTTTTAAACTGAATCAATTTCATCCATATACCAAATTTAATCTTTATATAAATTTTACAATGGTATTTTTATTATGATTGATCTTTTTTAAAAAATTAAGTTTATTTAAATATATATTTTGCATTGAACTTTATTTTAAATTTTGTTTTAAATATGTATATATCTATAATTTATATATAAATGTTAGAGTTCATTTTAAAAATAACAACTTTATAAATTTAAATATAAAATTTTAAAACAATTTTATAAAAATTTAAAATAAATATATTATTTAAAATTATACAATTCAATTTATAAAGTTGTTATGTTTAAACATACTCTAACATTTGCCTATAAATTATTAATATATAAATATTTAAAACAATATTTAAATAAAGTTTAATGTAAAATAAAAATTTAATCTTGTTAAAAATATCATTGTGACATTTAGATAAAGGTTAAATTTTGTCTCAATTTGAATAAGGGTGAAATTGTTTTAATTTTAAATAAATTGGGACTAAATTTGGATAAAAATAATAAATACAGGAACTATATTAAAAATTGTTATGTTCAGTGATGACATGTCGCACTTCCACTGCCACATCACATTGCCTCTGTAACATTAAATATATTAAATATTTAATACAGTATTTTTTTTTCTCATGTTTTTGAAACAAACTATAATTAAGGATTTTAGTCTCAATATAATGAACATGTTTTAATTTTTATTCCTATTTTTTTCTTTTTGAATAGTAAATATTCATATTGTATAAAACTTTTTTTACTGGTAATCGGAATATTTTTACATATAAAAATGTCTTCGTGATTATTTTTTAATAATTCCAGAAAAATATATTCCTATATAAAAAATTAATTAATTAAATTAAACTAAATTGTTGCAATTTTCAAAAATAAATTAATACTAAAAATAAAATTACAAGGATTTAAATTTGAACGTGATAATGTTGGTATCATTTTAGAGATAATATGATTTATTGTGTCTTAAAATAACACAATCTACATTAGACTAAATTAATATTTATTTACATAATTAAATTATTTGTGGATAAATATTTTTATGTATATAACGCTTTTACAAATATAATTCATAACAGATTATATTTCAAAACATGTTGTTAGTCTGACACTGGACTTGTAACCTTATATGGTTATAAAAAATTTAATATAAGGTTGTTTTCAAATTAAGATATTTTTGGCTAGTTAAGAAAATGAGTACAAAATGTTTATTTAAAGAAGAAAAAGGCGTGTGGAAAATGTTTAATTGAGAAAGTAAGGAAGATAAAAGTTTCATTTATCAATTTGTTTATCCTAATTCACTGTATAAGAATAAACATGATTTAATTAAATATCGTACTTATGATAAGCATAATTAAATCTCTGTAAAACTTTCATTTTAAGTTTCTAGACTACGTTTTCCTATATCCACTTTCTTTCTTTATATAGTTTTTAGGTCACCCTGCACGAGCCGAAAAGCCCATTTACTTAAGAAGTCCATTGAGATGGCCCAGTTACTATGGATTTCAATATTGTACTAATTGTAGAATGTGGGTGGTTGATAAATAATGATCCTTGTGGTTGAACTATAATAATAATATTTAAGGGTTCTTTTAAGGACTATTTTATGTTGATACTCTTTATTTTTATACCCCCATTAAATTATTTTAAAAACTATTATTTTATATTTATTTTTATTCATTCAATACGATATTTTATTATTATAAAAAATTTGTAAAGTAGAAGAGAAAAAATGGATATCAAAATATAATTGTCCTTCTTTCTTTTAACTGTGTTTGAGAAGAATAAATTTGATTATGAATGTCAAATAAATTTGTATATATGGATATATCTAGATTTCTTATGATTTTGATAGAAGAATAATTTGGTTGGACGTATAAATTTGTGTATAATTAATATTTAATTTTTTTAACGAGGTACAAGAAGAAGATGATATATATATATATATATATATATATATATATATATATTATATTTTTATTTCAGTTTTAAATTATTAATTTTTTTATTTATAACCTGAAAATTTTATCCTCCTTAATCTTTAATAGTTTCTGTTTTATTTGAGTAATGATTATTTCATTATATAAATTTTTATTTTATTTTTCGAAAATTTTAGACTGATTCTCAAGATATTTTCATTCTCATCCTAATTTCGATTATACATGTTCTTTTATTTAAACATAGTGTGTTATATGTTATGAAACAGAAATCTCACTTTTATTTAACTAAAACACACAAATTTATAATTATCATAAAATTCAATAATATACAATTATCTACTTTTTTCTATAATTATTTTATAATTGTACAATTACTATTTAGTACTCTATTTTAATATTTATGCAATTATAATTTATTCCTTCATAAAGTGTTCTGATAATGACAACTACGATTTATATTTTATATAATATTAATTTATATATTAAAAGTAAAGATAAATAATAAGATAATGAGTTTCCAATGTATATAAAAATGTATGGAATGATTTTGTATTAATATATAATTTATGATATAGAAATTTTGAAAATTCAACGGTGAAGAGAATTGGTAAAGAAAGACGTTGGGAAAGAATTGAAATATGAAATGTGTCGATGAGAGAGGTATGCAAGAAACAGAAAGCAGAAATTAAGGATAATGTAGAAATTAGGCAAAGTAGTGTTGGTCAAACATTAAGCGTCGTGTCATTTTACGCGTCCTTCTAATGCTACTTTAACTTCACTCTAACACTCAACTCAACTACACCTTTCAAAATAATTAAAACTAATGCATTTTCTTTTCATACCAAATCTTAACTATCATGGTTAAAGATTAATTTTCATTTTCGATCTAAAATTTTAAAATACAAAAGTTATTGATTTGGATCGGGTATTTGTCTAACCACCACTAAAGGTTAATTCCGTGTTTGTTTGAGTTTGGTATTGTTATTATTGGGTAAATTGATAAGGCAAATGTTTAAAGGGTGGATTCGACGTAGTTTCTAGAGGTGTAAGTCAACGTTAAATGTGAGTGTGAGTAAAGCGTGTTGCAGTCGTTAATCTAGTATGCGCATGCACCACCATTTGCGTCGTGGACTCATTTCATTCGTCATTCAATCTGAGTCACGTTAATTAAATCATAGTCTCACAATTATTCCATCAAATCCTGCGTTTAATGATTTCTGCATCTGAAGTCCAAACTGCTTCGCAAATGGGAAATTGAAGGATACAGTTAATTAGGGAAATAGTCTTTGGTGGCTCCATGTTTCCTTCAAAGTTACACCTATTCAACCAACTATTTCCCTCCTTCTCATCTATATATATAAATAAAATGAACAAATTAGATGAAGAAGAGTTAGATGTCATTAAATGGATATCTATAATAGGATGAATTATTGTAATAATTAATTATGAATCAAGTACAATTTATTGTTGTTAAGATGTCTTGTATTGATATAATGTGTTTACATTTACAAGTCACGTTGTGTTTCTATTATAATGTATAGGGTGGAAAAAAAAACTTTGTATATTAAATAAAAATAAATTAATAAAAAAGTCTGCAGCACATAAAAATCCAAATTAAATTTGAAGTTATCTCAATTATGCTTGATTCAATTCTTCCTCGATTTCTCGATTGCACATTTGACATTGATGAAACTATAAAAATATATTTTTATTTTTCCTCCTACACATTTGAACTCACTCCCATTTCCCACTTTCTTTTGTAATTTATTTGACTCGGTGTGATTCAAGAATCGTAAGATACACATTTTATTTGATTAGACTTATCATGATTTTGCAACTTTATTCATACAATTACGATAACAATCATCATTAATGTGTTTGTTTTACTAAATCAGCCCAATATGTATGCAGAATGAATTTTAACACATTGTTCAACATTTGTCCTGGAGTTAGTTATCTTTTGTTTTATAAAGAAAAATCAGTGTTGTGTTCGGATCATAAAATTGACAAAACAACACTTCACAAGCTTTGGAGTGTGAACTTAAGAAGTATTTAGCATAGCTACAATCATCTCATGTAAAAGTCCAATTTGGATTGTTTTTTGTGTCGTCATTGCTTAAGATATAGAAATGCATATTCATTTTTTATATTTAAAATATATTAATATCAATGTATTTTAAAGATAAAGGAAAAAAAAGTGAATTCATGACAATGTATTTACTATTTAAATGAAATTTGTTATGATTACTTTTCAAATAATGTTATAGTATTACTAAACTAGTCAGCTTAGGGTTTTCTTGAGAGTGATTCAAGCAATGGTGGCCGGTGGAAATAAAGGCAACCGTTGTCAATTATTTGTCAATAAAGTCAATGCCACCAAACGTGACACTCATAGACTCATACCATACACTTCATGGGAATCAAATTTCAATTTGTATTTAGACATAAAGAATTTCAACATTAGGACTTCGTGATTGAGACAGAACAATCAAAATATTACTTGTGATTATTTTTGTTAATCCGGTATTTGTTAGACAAATATTAGATAACACCTATTTTTATCACTAATTATAGTCAATAATCATCTAGTACTAATATATAACTTTTTGCTTTTAATGTCAGATAATGTCAAACATTAGTTGTGTGACACATTGATAATGTCATGATGACGTTATTTTTGAATATCATCGTAACATAAAAATATTATGAATGTTATGATAAGAAACTCCTTTCAAGCATTTAAAAAAAATCAAACATATTATGATTGTTTTAAAATAAATAATTTCTTTGATATATTTATCTCTAATGCACATTGAAAAGGAAGGTAAAACAGAGATTTTCAAATATAAATATAAAGGTTTAATATATATTTTATACAATATTTATGGAATTTAGTAAATAATTCTTTAGTTTTCTTTTTTGTATTTTTAGTTTATTTTAGTTTTTTATTTTATTTTAAATAATTTAATTGATCATTTTGTTAAAGAACCTTTTAGAAAATAACATGTTGAAATATTCTTGAAAGAATGTTTTCACACGTGGGGGTTTGAAAAAGCTTTTGTTCTCCGAAAAACAGTAGAGAAATGAAGAAGGAGAGGAAAAGAGAGTAATAAGAAGTAAAAGGAAAAAAACTTTAAAAAAATAAAGTCACTAATGCATTCTCAACTTTAAATAGAATTAACACTAATTCAATAATTTGTTTTAGATCAAATAAACACTAAATTATATATATATATATATATATATATATATATATATATAAAAGGGTGGCAATTAGGGCCTGACCCACGAAAAAAACGCGTGGCGGGTCAGGGTAGTGAGCCTGCATAGACCCGTGGTTTGCGCGGGCCAGTCCGCAAGCCCGTATAAAATAAAAAAATAAAAACTTTCCACATGTGTATATTAATTACTTCTTTTATGGACTTTTGCATTAACGTTTTAAATTCTTATATATCTGGAAAAGACAAGTATTATGTAATTTTTAATGTGCTAAAATCTAAAGAATATATTGTGTATGTCATAGTATGAATATAATGAAAATGTTGAATTATCAATTTATCATTTAATTCCCTAAAGTCTTTACTTAATTTTGTGAACTTCTTAAAATTTTCCAAATTTTAAACATTGAAAGTTTTATCATAAAAATTAAAAAAAAATAAAAATAAAAAATAGGGTCAGCCGGCAGACCCGCAGGCCAAAAAATATGTGAGACAGATCAGTGTTTTCAGCCCGCATAAAATGTACGGGACGAGACGGGTCAGCCCGCATTGTGTGGACCTTATGCGGGCCAGACTGGGCCACATTGTCACCCTTACTAGTATATATATATATATATATATATATATATTAAAAAAAAACTATTAAGCTAAAATTGAATTGAATTTGAGTTAAACTAAAAATATAAACAGTTTGACAATGGTTGTGCATAGTACCTTGGCTCATAAATGATTTGACCATGGAGAAATAGCATGTGTGCAGATGAGTAGCATCGTGTATAAACGGTTTGACCATGGTTAGCGCCGCAATACGTTGAAGAGCTTGATCTGTACGCCTAACCACCGTAATTCATTAAGCAAAACTTGTCATGCAAAATATCTATTGTATTACTGTGTATGACTAAATATAATATATAGAAACTTCGAGATATATGGTCGTACTAAAATATAATAAAACAAATATATTCATAACAATTTAATATATCTAAATAATGCATTTAAATAGTTGATTCAAGTACGATTAGATTAGAATGTCAATCTGTAAGTAGACTACAGGTAATGTAAATAGTTGATTCAAGTACGATTAGATTAGAATGTCAACGGGTAACTAGAATAAGCATATTAGTTCGTTCGTACTTTATTTGTGAGATAAATATTCGTCTTATATATGTATTCATATTTATTAGGTATTTATTATTATGCGAGTATCCGCCTACTTTTTTATATTCATGGGTATCTGCGGAATATCCACCTTTTTTTTTTCATATCCACGAGTACCCGTGAGAATTTATAAAATAATTTAAAAAATAAATATTTAATTATAAATTCAAATAAAATAAAATAAAATACATCATTGTAATAAATTTTAAATAAATGAATAAAGTTTAAGTAAACTCAAGACAATACAAATTCTTTAAGTAGTGTGTGGATCAACAAGCTCATTTTCTTCGATTGATTCCTAAAAAATAAATAACGAAAAAATCACTAACAAATTATATTGTAGTTTATTTTTGAATAAAATATTAAAGAAATTACTAACTTCATCCCCTTATTCACATAAACATTATTTGATTCCCATACATTTGATTCACCAACATTAGAAGCATTTTTCACTTGTTGTTCACCTTCATTGGGAGTATAAATTTTTTCCCTCGACATGCTAAACAACAAACCAATACATATTTACATAATTTATATAAATTCGTAGACATCGTTAATTTAGAATATTACAAATGCACAAAACCATGTGACTTTTAAATGTTTATAATATAAAAAAATTCTATAAAGGTTGTAAAAACAATTTATAAAGTGAGTATGCATAAATTATACCTATAATTAATCTTGTCAAACCAAAATTGTGTCTCCTACTATTAAAATATTAAAACTCATACATTAATGGTTTTTGATGCATACGAAACTCATGAAATAATAAAATAATAAACAAAAATGCTATTAAAATGATAGAATTCATACGATAGTAATTTTCAATTCATACGAAACTCATAAAACATTAAAATAATAAACCACAAAAACAATTAAATAAGAAAACTCATCCGAAACCATATTTTTCAATTCTTAGAAGTTAATCAAATTCAATTCTTAAAAGTTAATAAACCTCAACTGCCACATGCCAAGTATTTTTATTTTGTTAACTCCATCATTTGACAACAACCATACCATAAATGTTACTATCTATATAGGGTTTGATGTATATGTCTAACTTCAAAGAAAGGGAAGAGAAAAATGTCAATGGGTGCACCTGAAAAAAGACAATGTACCAATACTTGAAGTTGGAAAAATGAAGACAGAAGATTATACAAGATGTGCAACTTAGAAAAAATTAGGTCAGAATGTTTTTTACTAATATCCTTATATATATATATATATATATATATATATATATATATATATATATATATATATATATATATATATATATATAAGGATATTTTTGTGAATTAAAATTTAGCAGTATGATACCTGTATCTGTTAAAATGCGAGTATCAAAAATACTGGTACCCGCGAGTAGCAGATATCTATTTTTAATGTTTGTTACCTACCCGTTATGAATTTTATCCGCAGATATTCGCACGTACGAATTTTTTTGACATCCCTAAATATGATAAACTAAAATATTTAGTTTATGTAAAACAAACATCTTGATCAATATCTTGGAAAGAGAATAAAAATAATTTATTTAAACTTTTTACATATTAAATAAATTAGTACATTATTTATTATATGATAACTATAAAATAATTTTTTTTATATATATATATATTTTTTAAATTATTAATAATAAAATTAAAACTAAAATTTTCAGTAATTTTTTTAATGTAAATATTATATTATCGATAAAAAATTTATTTCCTATTTCTGAAAAAAAAAACTATTATTCTATTGTATTTGTGAGAATAAAAATAATTAAAATCAGATAAATTACAATATCAATATCATTGACTTTCCTCTTTGACAAAATACACAATTATAAATTTTAACAAGTAAAGCAAATTCAACTTTTGTTACTGGTTAAAGGAAAAATAAAAAATTACAAACAAAAATAAATTTTGCTTGTGCTCTTTCGTCACACTGAATGATAAACATTTGTCACTGTTTTACAAAAGTATTGTTTATATAAGTTTATATGTCCATTAAGATGAGATAAGGCACTCTAAAACAATAAAAAAAATAAACTAAAATCATATTTTTTGATCAATTAAAATTATTTTCTAAATAACTAAAGATAAAAAATCTAGATAAATCACATAAGAGAGATTCCAGAAATTATCTCATGTACAGTATATAGAAAATTATTTATTTATTTTTCTTATTTTTTTAGAAATATCCATATAAAAGTTTGTGGAATTAAAAGGGTAACAAACTACGAGTTATTCAAATAGATCATGACACCAATCTTCGTGATAAAGATATTTTTTGAATTGTGATATTTGTTATTATATTTGAAAATGTTTTTAGTATAATTTTAATGTTTTTAAAAGTCTCAATTTTACTTTATATGAATCGATCTAATTTTTTTTTTTTTTAGATTAGATTTGTACTTAATAAATAACAAATTTCGTTATGATGTACTATCAATAATTAATATACATGTAAAGATATAAATTTTAAATTTATTTTAACTTTCACAAAATCAACTTGTAAGATAAAATTTATATTTATTTATATATTTTAAATTAATATTATCTTTAGTCCAATAAAATTTTAAAATAATATAATAAGTATTTAATGTCATAGACATGTTGAAGTATATGTTTGAAACGATTTATCAAGGGGATATGTTGAGTTGAGTGTCAACTTAAGGAAGGTAAGGTTATGTTCTTTTAGGCTTTGTTCACTTTCAAAGATGGATTTGAGGGAGAGAGAAATGATGGGTTTGAGTGAATTTGAGAGTGAATGGTGTGTTGTTTTTTTTAAGAGATTTGAAGGTGATTATGAGTGAATTTAATAGTAAAGTTTGTGAGAGTTAGTGAGTGATTTGATTGATATGATAGATTAAAAAAAATGTTTTAATATATTTAAAAGAGAGTTTACCATTTTACCCTTATGTAATAAGTAGTATAAATTTGTGTTTGTATGAGTTTAATAAATTTTTTATTTAATGATACACTTTAAATAAATAATTTATAAAAATTAATAAGATAAATTATTTATACTCATAGTATTGAAATAAATTTTATCTAAACAATTGTGAATATCATTTTATAAAGAAAAACCATTGTGAGCTAAAATAGTGAGCTAAAATAAATTACTGTCACGCTTCTATAGTTTCTAGCATTAACTTCCTTTCTTCATAGAACACTGTAACTAATGGAGCACTGTAACTAACAAGCAAAAAACTCAAAAGGAGATCGGATCCACGCATTGAAGGATCGGATCCGCCGCTTCTTGGATCGATTCCAAGCTTTCCTGGATTGGTTCCACAGTTGGGATCAGATCTGCTGCTTGTGGATCGATTCCAAGCTCATCCAAGCTGCACCAAATCCGTACCAGGGCACGAACAATAATTTCAAAACACGTGAATAATTTCATCTGATGAGGGTAATTGGGTCTTTTAATAGAACTCTCCTTCAAATCTCAGCTTATTAAGCGGAATTACAATATCATGGTATCCTTCAAATCCTTCCCAAACCTCGCCTGAATATCATGCTAAACGAACAACGTTTATCCCTCCTAATCCATCTCCTCATTTGCATAACAACAATAAATACACTGAAACGAACACACGCTTAAAGAGATGAATTTGAGAGAGATTGTGTTGTGAGGATGACTTTGGATAAATATGAATATATTTGAGTGAATGAATTTGTGTGTCTTTTTGAAGAGATTTAAGGATATAAATGAGTGGTTTTGAATGAAATTCGTTACGATTTATGAGTAATTTGATTAATATAATAGAATAATTTTTTAATAAATTAAAATAAAAGAATATTATTTAGCCAGATAGTAAAATTAATATATTATTATTATTATTTATTTATTTATTATTGTTATTAATAAAAAATAAAAGTAAAACTAAAGAATTTTAAAATTTTCTCTCACTGGATTTACAAAATCGGTTCCCTACCCCTTCCCCTTTCCTTCTGCATCTTTTCATTTCCATAACCATTTTTCTTCTTTATTGTTCATTTTTTGAAACACGAAAAACCACCATGTCTTTATCTTCAACTTCGTTCTCTTCATTTCCAATAATTGATATAAGAACGTGCTGCATCTCGCAAATTCGTCAGTGATATCGCTCCCAAATTACTTCATACAAACACGACACCCATTTTCATAAGGACAACCTAAAAGTGTTTAAAATCAAATAAGGAGAAATAAAAAAGTCAATCTATTTATATATATAATCGATAATTGAAAGAGTCTAAAAATTTTTGGATTATGTTTAAGCTGTACAATTCGATTTGGCATTTGAATTCTTAAAAACCAATTAAATCAAACCCAACTGTAATATGTATTCGATATATTATCATTATTAGCAGTATCTATAATAATATATAGAGGAGATTTCTCTTTTTAGGTCTATTTTTCAAAATATCAATTTTACCCTTTAAATATAATAATTTATTAAATTTTTAAAAATTGAATGTTATTTTTACAAACTTTTTATAAAATTAGATGTCTCTACTTCTTCTCTTCTTCTTTATTTATCAATGATTATTCTTTTATTTATTATGATATTTCACTTTATTTTTAATAAATATAATTTTAATATATATATTAACTTAATAACATTATAATATTATCACCTACTAATATAATATCAAACATATTTAAATGCATACATAGGCGCGATAGCGCCTATGTTACACTAGTAATAATAATAATAATAATGTTTTTTTTTAATTAACTTTTTAATAACTACTTTTAAATTTAAATAATTATTTATAATAAAAAATATATTTTTAAGTTTGATCATTTAACTACATTTCCAAATTTAAATATTTTTTATAATAAAATATTTCGTTATACAATATTATTTATAATATTTTTTATTTCAGTAACTAACATTTATTTTATCTGTAAAAAAATTTATTTATAAATTTTTATTTTATAAAAATAAGATTTATTTAAAATTTTTTATAATATTAACACAATATTGTTTACTTATAACTAAATTTATTTTATTTATATTTACATACTCTCTTTTTTCAATTTTACTCATTTAATTATTACTTTTAAAAATTTAAAAATTTATAAATATTTACAAAACGTACACATATGCAGATACTATAACACGTGTATTTACTCTATTAATAGAAATATTAATGATAGTTGAATATTTCAGCTTAAACCTTTTGGTTTGTAAAATTGTTTATTCACTTGATTTACGAGTTCTTTTTTCTCGGTGTCTACCCGGTGAACTTTTTTTGAAATTTAGAATTTAGGATTAAAGATGTACTAATTTCTTAACTTATGTTTTTTAAATTAATGTTATTATTTTTTTTCGTACTTGTTTGTGTTAGATTATAAAAGTATATGATTTATTAAATATATTAGTTTATCTTAATATATTTATTAATTTTTCAATAATATGCAAACTAAACTTTACACATCGGTCTAATTTAGTTTTTTCTTTTATTTTAAATTAAACTAAATCAAATCATATATATTATTCACAAACATAAAATTTTACAATTTCTTTTAAAATTATAAAATCATATCAATCCAATTGATAAAAAAAATCAATTAAAAAATATAAAAAATCAATACAACGATTTTTTTAAAGAAATAATCAATACAATGACATATGACATTTCATTTAACACCGTTACTAAACCACTAACGGAAAAAACTTGATTGCATCAAAATTTTCAAAATAGGGACCAAATTGAGATAAAAAAAATTGAGGAACCAAATTGATATTTTGCTATGAAGATGAGGATTAAAATAATAATTGAACCTTAATTATAATATTAAGTGAATTTTGATCTAAGGGTCTTGTTATCCAATGTTTTAAGGACACCGATTAAGATTTATTAATATGCTTTGAATTTTACAATGGTGCCTACTTAATTGTAATGTTAAATTAATTTTTATCTAATTATCATAAATGTAATTTTATTTTATTTAAAGGATAAAAATACTCCTAAGTGATATAATTTATTTGATGCATACCTATAAAAAGTTAAAAAATAATTAAATAATAAAATAACTATATTTTAATATTGTTAAAAATAAAATATAATTATACATAAGAAAGAAAATTAATTTGAAGGAGTGACAAAAGATATTATGAAGAAAAAAGGAAATTTGTTTACATAAAAGAGTAATATTTTCATCATAGAAGAATTTGAACAAGATTATAAATTTTGAAAAGTTTTTTTTTTGCAAAAGTTAAAGAATGAACTTTTTAAACATTTCAAGCTTCCACCGAGAAATCTTTCAATTCAAGTGTTAGAGTGATTTTTTTTTTTTTTTTGCATTTTAATAG
>Ga0209589_1005312_pt1 | contig 21884 bp, 12 predicted proteins | sample CowpeawhiteBW_FD_187525 | JGI IMG/M metagenome (GOLD analysis project Ga0209589, IMG submission 187525) | Root nodule microbial communities of legume samples collected from California USA - Cow pea white BW (SPAdes) (version 2) | ecosystem: Host-associated > Plants > Roots > Nodule | place: USA... | reverse complement strand
GTAATTACTATTATTATTATATGTTACTATTATATATTATTATTATTATTATTGGTAATATTAACATTATTATTATTATTATTATTATTATTATTATTATTATTATTATTATTATTATTATTATTATTATTATTATTATTATTATTATTATTATTAGTAAAGAAGTAATTAAAAAAATTATTAACTATAATATACGAAAATTAATAGTGAAATTATTAGTATTATTACTATCATATTTTGTTATTATAAAAATTATTAACATTATTAGTAATAATAAAATGATTACTGTTATTATTATTGTTATTAATATTATAAGTATTATTAATCATATTAATATATAATATATTAATATTATGATTATAAATGATTGTTGTTATTATCAATTTATTGACAATATTAGTAGTAGTAAAAATATTAGTATAATATTAATTATATTATCAATATATAATATATTAATCTTTTTATATATTATGAAAACGGAAAACTAGAAAAATTATTATTATTAAAATAATAAAATAGTGAAAGTATTATATAATAAAATATTATGAAAATTAAGTTATATTGTTGTAAATGTTGTTATTAAAGTAATGAAATAATAAATCTAAGTAATGCAATAATAATTTCAGTTTTAAATATAATAAATAGAATTGATATCACAATATAATACATTTAATTGAATTTACGAAATGATTATAATAGTTTACGATCCGTGCGAACATTTTTTTTGTTTTTTTTTATTTTGAATTTTTTTAGAATAATAATATAATTGTTATTATATTTATTTAACCATTAAAAATACTAATAATAATATTAATATAAATTATAAATTATAAAAATTTAAAAGATTAAAACTCTATTTTGCAAAAATATTTAGTATAACAACATTTTGTAACGTCCCAATTAATTAATGAGCGTAATTAAAAGAAAACGTCACATGATTATAATATAACAACGTTGTTCTGGAGTTTAAACATGAGACCTTATAACTAAGGCACACAACGGTGCCACCAAGAACAAGAATAAGAGAGCATCATAAACAGTCTGCTGGAAACACAAGCATAAGCAAAGACTGGCAAATATATAGGTTGTAGCCCTCAAGACATTCCAAGAAAACTAAGCTGCAGAGTCGCCTCTTCCCTGATGACCACGATTATCCCTCGCATCTGCTCCCATCAATAAATTGATGATTATTGCAAAGATAGAAACACGACATACAAAGCAACCAACAAGAAAAGGGTAAGCTAGAGTCAATCAACATTTTTATCATACAGTTAAATATACTTTCACCATCCAATATCAGTACAACATCCAAGCATGTTAAGACCCTTCAATCAATACACTACGACTCGACTCGACTCATCCGGATACGTATAACTTGGTCGGATTCAGCAGATGCCCGCGCTTGTGGTGGATACCTCTACTCACCCCCGAGCTACTCACCCCCGAGCTATGTGTTACAAGTGTTACGATGAATCAATTTTCCCTCACCACAAGGTTAGTCCTTAATGAATTTCAAGCCTCCTACTACTCTCACCACAGGAGTCAGTCCGCTCTAGGTGAGACTAACTGACCCCTTAGAGCGTCAGGATGCAACCTTACCTTGAATTCTTACCTAGTTATACAGATGGGGCACCACCATGGACACCCACTAACAGGGGCCATGGAATTACGTCCCGACCACTGAAGCGCGACCTTGGGAATCTCACCTAGAGATCCCAAGGACTTACGCACTGACACGGACCAAACTTTCTTAATCAATCAAATAGTCTCGGCATGCATACACACAATATATATATATATATATATATATATATATACATATACATAGAATTTCTCGTAATCCACCTCTTTAGTTATCCCAACCAAACCATGCCAATTCATTGTTCTCGAACCCAGAATGTGGAGCTCTGTCTCATACCATTACCATGCCACATTGATACCAACCCTTTCATGTCTCATGTCGAACTCATACCAAACTCATCATTTCAATTTCATGAATCATCTCATACAATTATCATGTTCACGTCATGTTAAAACTCACAAATCACAACTCATACACCACCTCATTCATACAGGCCATTCAGTTCATAAATTTAAAGATAAAACTCATACAAGCATGTTGTTCACTTTTTGAAATCAAGGAAACATCAAGACCAACCCCTTTCTCGCCTAGCATCTCGCTCAAGCAGAAAGGTCTCGCTCAGGCGAGGAGGACCCTCGCTCAGGCAAGCTCCCTTCGCTTAGGCGAGAGCTCGACTTCCAGCATGAGAACCCTGCGCGCGTTCTCGCTTAGGCGAGACCCTCCTCGCCTAAGCGAGACGTTCGCTCGCCCAAAACGTACAGTGGGTCGCCTAGGCGACCCTTCGCGAATAAATACTTAGGCGAGCCCCTGTAACTCTCGCCTAGGCGAGACAGGCTCGCCTGGGCGAGTTTATCAAACTCCGCCACTGTTCCTCTCTGCCATCAGCACGGTTTCATACCCAAACAACAAAACAACTCATACCACACACTCATAGTCACATATAAGCACGAAAATCACGGAATATCGTCAAAACAACCATTATTGTACCGAACAATAGGGTTCTAGCTTCCCTTACCTGGAAGGGTCTAACACAAGGTTGGCAAGCAGCGTAGAGCACAACAGCTCCGAGTAGAGACTTAGGAGCTGGAAAACAGTGACATAGAAGTACAACAAGTTACTATGTGGGCTTTACTGAACCCATGAAAGACAACTTGGGAGGAAAACAAGGTTCAAGACCAACTTACGTGAAATGACCAGGACTCTTGAGCTGGTACGAGTGAGCGGTAGCTAAACCCTAGCAGAGCTAAACTTTGGCGAACGGGGAAGATGACGGCTACGTTTCTGAAAGTGAATGGAAGTGTGAAATTAGGGCAACACGAAGGACTTTTATCCTATGGGCCAGCCTTTAGGCCCACTGTCGTAGGGCAACCCTTAAAAGAGAAGCAGAATAAAAAGGGGCCTTACACATTTTCTATAATTAAAAAAGCACACTTATAATAATAACACCATTATGAATAGTAATAATAATAATAAAAATAATAATGATACCAATAATAATAAAAATAATAATGATACCAATAATAATAACAATATTTATGATATAAATATTAATATTAATGTTAACACTAAGGCTAATGTCAACTATAATAATTTATAATTATATATAAAGATATACATTAACAACAAAACAAATAAAAATGACAAGTAATGAAAATACGATCCCGTTGTAAATTAATTTAAGATGTGTGTCTAACTATAATAAATAATAATAATAATACCATTATAATAATATCTCGTAGTGATAAAAATAATAATAATAATACAATAACAACATATATAAAGATCTATACATTTGTTGTGTCCTCTTTTGTTTACACAATTTTATCCTCTTAATTATTATTTGTTAAATTAAAATAATTATTTAGAATAAAAATTTCTTTTTCTATATTATCATTTTAATAATTTTTGTAACTATTTTTTGAATTCAAATAATTTCACAAATATAAAAATAAAGAACAACAAAACAAATAAAAAGTGCAAGTAATTTGAGATATGATCTCGTATTAAATAAATGTAAATTGTGTGTTTAACTATAATAATAATAATAACAATAATAATAATAATAATAATAATAATACTAAAATAATATCGCGTAGTGATAATAATAATAATAATACAACTACATATATAAAGATAAACATCTTTGGTGTCCTTTTTTGTTTTTTCAATTTTATCCTCTTAATTGTTATATTTTAAACTTAAATAATTATTTAAAATAAAAAATTTATTTTTCAGTTTTATTATTTTACTAATTTTAGTAACTATTTTTTTGAATTGAAATAATTATTCAAATATAAAAATAAATAAACAACAAAACAAATAAAAGAGTCAAATAACTGAAACATGATTCATAAATAGTAAATAAAAGTAAAATATGAATGTAACTATAATAATAAAGACAATAATAATAATAATAATAATAATAATAATAATAATAACTATTATAATAATTATAGTTCTAATTAATAATAATAATAGTAGTAATATAATAATAGAAATAATTGTAGTTAATAATAATAATAATAATAGTAATACTTATAGTTGATAGTAATACTAATCATAATAATTATAGTTGATAATAACAATTATAGTTAATAATAACAATTATTATTATTATTATAATTAGAGCTGATAATAATAATAATAATAACAATAATTAGAGTTATAATTGATAACAATAACAATGATATAAAAATAAAATAATAAATATCATGAAAACTAGGTTATATTGTTGTAAATGTTATTATCAATGAAATGAAGTTGTAAAATCAGTTTTAAATATAATAAATGAAATTAATATTACATTATAGTGTAGTTAATTGATTTTACAAAATAATCATAATATTATATGACCCGTGCGTGTACGCATATTTTATTTATTTATTTCAAATATGTTTAGAATAAAAATATAATTGTTATTATATTTATTTAACCATTAAATAAAAATAATAATGATACTAATAATAACAAACAAATGATAATAATAATAATGTTTATGTTATAAATATTAATGTCAATGCAAATACCAAGGCTAATATTGACATACTAATAATCTATAATTATATATAAAGATATATACATCAACAACAAAACAATTAAGATGGACAACTAATTGAAATATGATCTTGTAGTAAATAAAATTAAGATGTGTGTCTAATTATAATTATAATTATAATAATAATAATAATAATAATAATAATAATACCATTACAATAATAATATCCTGTAGTGATATTAATAATAATAATAACATTATAATAATATCCCGTAGTGATAATAATAATAATACTCTAACTAAATATGTAAAAAGATACACATTTTTTATGTCTTTTTTTGTGTTTTTACAATTTTATCCTCTTAATTATTATTTATTAAATTTAAATAACTATTCATAATAAAAACTATTTGTCCATTTTATCATTTTAATGATTTTAGTAACTATTTTTTTTAATTCAAATAATTACAATAATATATGTAATTATTATTATTATTTGTTTTTATTTTTATCAATACAGGATATTATTATTATAGTAGACACCCATCTTATTTTTTCTTACTAATTACAAGATCATGTTTCAATTACTTGCATTACATCAGAGTAATTAAATAAAAAAATAGTTACTAAAATTAGTAAAATAATAAAACTGAATAAATAATTTTTTTATTATGAATAATTAGTTAAATTTAAAAAATAATAATTAAAAGGATAAAATTGTAAAATCAAAAGAAGACACCAAAGATGTGTATTTTTTCATATATGTAGTTGTTCTATTATTATTATTATTATTATTATTATTATTATTATTATTATTATTATTATTATTATTTGTATCATTACGGGATGATAATCTGAAGTATTATTATTATTATTATTATTATTATTATTATTATAGTTAGACATACAATATATTTTTATTTACTCTAGCATCATATTTTAATTATTTGAATTTTTTATTTATTTTGTTGTTGATGTATCTTTTTATAAAGTTATAAATTATTGTATTTAACATTAACATTAGTATTAATATTCATATTAATATTCTTTTTAGCATAAATTCATTATTATTATTGACAAAAAAAAGATAAAAAACTTTGACAAAGGTAAAAAATGTAATTTAGAAAATTTCACATAAAAATTTATATTTGTTGCAAATGTTCTTACAAATTTAAATTAGTAAAAAATGTTAAATATGTCTTCAAATTCGACAGGAAAATACTAAATTTTCTATTGATTTTCATTTTATTTTTTTCAGATGACTTTCATGCAAAAGTTATTAGAAAATTATTTATTATTTTATTTTATTTTATTTAAAGTTTTAATTCACAACAAATTTATATTCTTTTAAAATATTTCTATAAATTATATTTGTTAAAAAGTTACCATAATTATAATGTCAACAATATTTTAATACATGGAAAATAAATATTTTTCAATTATAAATATTTTAAACATGCAAAAGATTTTAAAAATATTAATTTCAAATATTTATTTAATCAAAATTGATAATTTTTATTTTTATTTTATTTAAATATTTTTATTACAATGACCATAAACTATAAATATTATTATTAAATTTATAAAAATATAATATCATATTTTTATGAGGTAATTTTATATTATATTTAAATAAAAAAAGTACGTATAGTTTACTATTAAAAAATGTATATTTTTTATTATTTTTCTCTTAAAAACTTTTATTTAAAAATTAATTATACATTTTTCTACAAGTAATAAATATAATATTAATTATATTATTTTGAAAAAACAAAAACGAAAAAAAAAACCCGCGCGTCAGAGACTAGTTTAATATTAAAATTATATCTATATATTATGATATTATATATATTAACTTTAGAAAAACAAAATTCCCATATTTCTTTCTTTCTTTCTTTCGTTTCTCTCTTTCCCATATCTCCATCTCTTTCTCATCTCTCATTTCTATTTCAATTTTCACTTTCAATATCTCATCCTTTTCAAAACTAAATTACACAATAGGAAATTAGAAAAGTTAAAGAACATTTTGAACCGATCAATTCTTTTTTATTAATAAGTTTATCTTTTGCTTTTTTTTCTCTCGCGTGTAATAAATTGTCTACTATATATCATTGGACAATGATAAATTTATATTTTTCTAAATAGATAAGAAGTAATAAATTTATTTTAGAAAAATTATGATAAACAGTAAAAAAAATTGATTATCGTTTTAAGAGAAAGTTTGTAATAAAAAAAATCATCTTCATCAATTAAACTTAAAATATAATTTACATGTAAAAATTCTAATTTGATACCCTCAATTTTTCTTCTCAAATTCCACCATCGAAGCTGGCTGATAATTTTTTTAAAAAGTATTAAAAAATATATTAAATTAATTATAAAATATAAAATATGAGTATTTGGGTATCACTTTTAACTAAGGGAGATTGACTCTAAAAAACAAGTCTCTCGTACATGACAAAAATAGTATACCATTTTCACCATTTTTATTCACGTAAGTGAGTTTAAACATCAGCAAATTTAGTAAGTATTTCTCTTCTGTTAGAAATTATTGTTATATACTTCACTCCATTTTTAATATATTTTATTGGCTTTAATAAACTCAAGGCCTACTACCTATGATTATTTTATATTTGGAATATTAAATACTTGTAAGGACATAAAACTTTTTGTTTAGTGCTCTATTTAATAATTATTTGTATTTTATCTATAGTGTCATTTTTTTAAGCATAGTTGAAATATATGTAAATTTATCTTTTAGTCAAGTAACTTATTTTTTTCTATTATAGAAATCAATGTGTTTTCAATACCCTTGCAATGTTTTATGTATTAATGGATACATGAACAGTTGATGACACCTGAAAGATAAAATTCACAGGTAAATAAAATTAAAATACTTAATTTAGAGAGCACCCTTATAAAAGATATTACTAAAAAATAGAAATGATTCATATATTAAGATATAAAAATTCAGTAAATTAGTTTTTAATTAAAAATATTCTTAATTCAAAAGAAAAGGATATTGTTTTAGTTTTTGATATTATAATATTTGCAGTTTGGTGAAAAAGTTTATGAGCAAACCTTTGATTTTTGTTTTTTTCTTATATAATAAAGAAATTTAAATTTAAATATATTTATGTTGGAGTTAAATTGAATTTCTTTCTTAAAATTATGAAATAGTTAGATCTTAAGGTAATTATAAAGATCTCTTTGAATTGTGTAGGAAGACAAATTTGATTTAGAAAGAAGAAACAAAGATCTCTACAATATCTTAAAAGGTCTTTGACGCAGCAGGTTTAGCTTTTCAATGAATATTGTTTTTTTTTTTTTAAATCGTTTTTCTTTGCCTCTTGTCTGAACCAATGAGCATAGGAAAGGATGAGTATGAAAGAGACAATATTAACGAAGAAAACACCAAGCTCTCTGCAATTTCTATTTCTAGGGTTTCACTCTTCCATTCATATCAACTCAGGTCACTGTTTCTTCACTTGGAATTCGTATTTGTGCATAATTGCTATTGGCAACGGCATTCAGCTTTTCAGTAGCATTTTTTCCTTTCATTGAAAACTGTAATTTTTCTGGAACCAATGAAAGAAGAAGCCATTTACTGCTATGTTTGTATGGTAAGTGTTTACAATCAAACATTGAATGTGCATATTCAAATTGCTTCCTTCTATAAATCACTTCAGAAAACTCTTCAGCTTTCACACAATCAACTTTCTTTCCCAACTTCCTCTACTTCTCCATTCTCTCTAACACAGTGCTACCTCTCCTTCGCGCAAAGACCGAGGCTGAGTTTGTTACGGAGTTTCCCAGGTATCAAACCGAACATTTCATCCCGTAGTGTAAGTTGACTCCAAACCTTCATTTTTCCTTCTTTCCCGGTTCATATGTGTTGGTTCTGCCATGATATCTTCCTTAAAACTTTATTCTAGTCTTTGTGTTCACACTTTTCATCTCTTTAGTTGTTTATGGAGCAATGGTGTTGCTTTCGTTAGGCTCTCTTCCTGCAAGCTTGTTTCTAGTTTCGAGGTAAGGGAAATTAGAGTTTAAAGCTTTCAAGAATATTGCATATTTGCTGGTTGTTGAATCATAATTTTAAATGCATATTTGACGTTTGTATTGATTGAAAATATGTTGGGTGATGTTGTGCTTGAGTTTTTGGATCTGCATGTGTGAGCTAGTGAGAGATCTACTATTCTCGTCCAAGCGAGCAACTCTCCTCACTATTGATTTCGCTCGAGTTGTCGCTCAAGTGAGGAGTTTCAGTTTTGAGCGAAGATTAATCTTACTCAATTCTGAGCGAAGAGTAATCTTACTCAAACAAGAAAGTTCCGCTTAAACAACAACTCAAAAAACCTGATCTTACCCACTCTTCCAGCTCTCGTCCAGACAAGAACGCTTAGCTGAAGAGAAAACACTTTTATCTCTTAAGTGAGGACTTTTAAGAAACCGATTTCATGTGCCTGTTTTATTTATTTTTTAATATTTTGTTATATATTTTATGTTTCTGCTGGATAGAGTTTATTTCTGTCTCATATTATTTTTTTCTCTAAATTATTAATTTACTACTTCTAGATACCTAATAATATTAAAAATGTATTTTTTTTAATTTGTTTTAGTTTTTATATTATGATATTTTGTGGTTATAGGAAAAGTTTATGAATTTATCTTTTATTTTATTTTCTAATATAATCAAATAATTTAATTTAAATTATATATACGTGGGTGTTAAACTGAATCTCTAATGTTTTTGGACTACTTTAAGGTATGCAATAGATGAGTTATAATAAAATTAAAAAATATAATTATATTTTTAAGACATTATTTTTTAAATCTTTCTAATAATATCATGACAATTTTAAAAAATATTTATACAATTATATGTATATATTTTTGAAAATACCATCATATTTTTAAAACGATTTACTAAATAGTAAAGTATAGACTTAAAAGTTGATGTTATACCGAAACTTATATTCATCTACATTAGGATAAATTTATAAATTCATAATTTTCATCCATAGCTGCATAGATACCTTAGTCATTTAACTTAGTTCCTCATCTTTTTATTTCCGCTCATTAATGAGAGGATAATAAATTATTTATTCATCCTCCTTCTCTTCTACATTTGTCAGAATCAAGGCTACATTATAAAATTCATCCTTTTTATTTGAACTATATATTACAATTGTAATGCACTGGTATATATTCCTTCTTTAATATAATATATTCTCACTTTGAGTTTTGTTTTTTTAAAGCAAAAAGTTGAAACAGCCTGGTTGAGGGTTAGAGATGAAAAGCCAAGGATTTTGCTTTTAAATTAATTATTTGGGAAGAGAAACTAAATAATGGTTATTTTTATTTGAGAGTGCATGCACTAAATTACAAGAAATATAGAAGTTGGGACACAGTTTAAAAAACATATTAGTTTTATATATTTTTTATTTACTAATTTTCCAATTAAATAAATCTAACATTAAATTAATTAAGTATTATCTTGTATTTATAAATCTAACAATTCTTAAGTTATATCATTCTTATACATCATTAAAGTTTTATTGTCTAAAGTTTGAAATGGTTTTATATCCAAATGTTTGGTAATGTACATGATGATTATTTTCTTATATTTTATAGTATTTGTTGGGGAGTTTTTTTTTTGTTTTATTTGTGTTTTGATGTGATATTTTATCTATGAGTTCATTTAAAAAATGTATTACATTTGTCAAAAGAAAAAAAATGAACAATCTACTAATACCCTATATTGTTATGTTAAGGAATGTGATTTTGAGTTTGTTACAAAAATGCTTATGGTTAAGAAAACTACAAAAGCTTTAGAATTTAATATTTTAAAATTAAATAATATTAATTATGTGATTGTCTTACCATCAAATGAAACTACTGCAGAAAAAAGTGTGCTTTTAAGCTTCATCTAATGGTAAGACAAATATATCATTAATATTATTTAATTCTAAAGTTTCTAAAGCATTTGTAATAATGAGCATTTTTGTAGCATATTTATAACCAGATTCCTTAACATTACGATATAGGGGACTATTAGATTTTTTACATAATTTTTTTCTCAAAATGAACTCAAAAATACAATATCAGTTCAAAATACAAATAGAAAAAATAAAAGGAAAATCACCAATAGAGCCTGTAAAAAAGGAAAAATTTATCATCATGTTCATTAACAAATATAAAAAATGTCAAATCCATAAAATTTCCTTGAAAAAATATACTTTTTAATCTCATGTTTGGTGCTTGTGTTTTTAATCCTTACAATTGTACATTATTCTCATAACAATTTCTTACGTCAAAATATATATATATATATATATATATATATATATATATATATATATATATATATTTTGGATTACTCTGCTTCATATTAGAACATGGAAGAAGTTATGATAGGTTACATGAAATCAAATTTAAATTGTCATGGAATTCAAGTTAGGGAAAATGAAACATCTTGCCAACAAGTTTTTTTTTTTTTTCTGTTTTTCAAAATGAAATTATGCATAAAAACATTAAAAAAAATTGATGGCAAATTTTTTCATTTCCTCCAATTTAAAATGTTCGAAAATTGAAAGATTTTGATTTCACTAACCATAACCTCCTCATGTTTTGATGTTGATTAGAAGAAAATTCAAAATCCATGTCGGAAAGTAACAGGCACAACTCTTTTATACAATTCTAATATGATGATTGCTTCTGTAGTGAATTTATTTACTTTGTACCTTTGAGTGACATTCCAAAAATTGTTTTTCAAGTTAGGTATTATTTTTATTTTTGTATGTATGGTTTAACCATCCAATTTAATATTTTTAAGAGTTAAATGAAAGTTAAAAGTATTTTTTTTATCTTCTGCTCACAATGAAGGTCACAACTCACAATCTACGGTTATGTCATTTTCATGCATCATGAATGTTTTTTTGTCTAAAGTTTGAAATGGTTTTATATTTAAATGTTTGTCGATGTAAAATGATGATAATTTCCTTATATTTTATAGTATTTGTTGGAGAGTTTTTTTTTTCTTTTTATTTGTTCTATGAACTGATATTTAATTTGAGTTCATTCAGAAAATGGTTTATATTTGTTGAAAAAAAAAATGAAATGACTAACCCACTAATCCAATATATTATTATGTTAAAGAATGTGATTTTAAATTTGTTATAAAAATGCTTATGGTGAAAAAAATTGTCAAAGCTTTAGAATTTAATATTTTACTATTAAATAATATTAATTATGTATCTGTCTTGCCATCAAATGAAGTTAGAGAAAAAAAAAAACGTATTATTATGCTTCATTTCATGATAAGACAAACACATCATTAATATTATTTAATTCTAAAATTTTTAAAGCCATTTTTAATAATAAGCATTTCTGCAAACCAGATTTCTTGGCATTATAGGGAACCAAAGGTTTTTCACATATTTATTTTTCTACAAACATAACTTTTTTTTTTTCAAAATAAACTCGTGAATATAATACCAACTCAAAATGCAAATAAAAAAAGAAAACAAAAAGAAAACCACTGACAAAGACTATTAAGAATGAAAAATTTATCATTATATTCATTAACAAATATAAAAAATGTAAAAATCCTAAAATTACTTTGAGAAAATTTATTTTTCAACCTCACTTTTTTTAGAATAAACTGATTCAGGTGCATTAGAATTAAAATTATTTCTTTCTATAAAGTAATCTTCATTCTCGAATGTAAAAGATGAGGAAGAAATGTATAGTTTTAGAACCTTAACTTAATAGCATCTTATCTATTCATCATAAATTACGTCGCAAAACATAGAAATACCTTATTTTTATATAAATACTCTTGTTTTAATAATAAAAAATATTTCTTTACATTCTATATGCGTCACTTTCATTATATCTTATTTTAGTGATAGAAATACACTATGTATGCATATTTAATTGATAAACATATCTAATCATGCATACTACATTTTTATGTTGACAATATTTTTATTATTATCCTTATTTATAAACGAATAAAATAAATCAATTTTCTAAAATAATTTCATAACTTTAATATTATCCTTATTTTTAAAATACTATATATATATATATATATATTAATTATAGTTTTACTTATAACTCTAATATATTATATATGAAAAGTAATTATCATACAATTTTAGGTATTATCTTACTGAAATCATTGTAGTATAAATTTGGGATGTTACAATGGACAAGGGTGAATTATCCACATGACTTCACCAAAATTCCTTTAATTAACTTTTATTCAACACTACTATAAGTAAAAAATTTATTTAAAATTCAAATTTAGACTTAATACATTTGTGGGTTGTTAAAAATATTTAATATATTTATCATCATATTAATAGGGTTTTTTGTTTTTGTCCTAGGTAAGCGAGTCAACTTGTCACAAAACAACTATAAAAATTTAAATTACTTTTGCAGTGTCATATCTTTACTACATATACATCTCATCATAACATTGCAAGAAAAAAAAAGTTTAATTTAAATTAATCAAAAAGTCTTTGATGTCTGTCTGTGTTTTTAATCTTTATAATTGTAAACTATTCTCATAATAATCTCTTACTTTAACATATATGCTGGATTATCTTATGTTTGACCTTAGAACATGGAAGAATTTATGCCAGGTCACATGAAATCAAAATTTTCAAATTCTAATGGAATTCAAATTAGGGAAAATGAAACATCCTGTCACAGCAAGTATATTTCTATGTTTTTTTAGTGATTCACAAGTTTTCATTTTATATTTTGGAGTGTAGTGTTGTAAAAATGAAATTTAAATTTGGTACACAAAAGAGTGTAGAAATTACAAGAAAAGTGAGAACTTCAGTTGGTGGTTTGATAATAATGAAATGCTTACTCTATATGTTGTTAAAGTTTCTTGATTTTATTATTCAAAATGCATATGGATTTCGATAAATAATGGCATAAACCGAAAAGTAAAGAGCCTCATCACCATCAACCAAAGGTTTCTTTTTTATTTAATTTGCATATTTTTAGGTGTACCTAAATTTTTATTTCTGTCTCTACATTCTATTACACTAAAATGCATAATGAAATTATACATGAAAAAAAAAATATTTGATGACAATTTTTTTTCATTTCCTCCAATTTAAAATGTTCTAGAATTGAAACATTTTGATTTAACCTCACTAATAATGACCTTCTCATGTTTTGACGTTGATTGGAAGAGAATTCAAAATCCAAGTTGGAGTAGGAGAATTCTGAGAGAGAGAAAGGTAATTGTTAGAATTAAGAACACAAACTTTTAGTACATTTAAACCTCATTTTGTTTCTTCCTTGCAATAAAATTGATATTAGTTGTAAATTTAAATGAAGTTTTTTCACGACCAAATCAAACTGCATGATGAATCTGGATTAAAATAGAGATATTTTGATACTACACTTTTTTGTTAACAATATTTTATTTTTATAAAAATTATTAAATGGTTGTCAAATAATATTAAATAACCATTTTATTTAAAATAATCAGCACTGTAGGCACTGTCAATATGAAATCTTTTTATGTATCGTCTTTGTTCTTAGCTACTTATGACATAGATTGAACTTAAGGTACTTGGAAAGATTCATTTGTATTTTTCTCAAGATATCTCGGCCAGGTGTATTCCTATTCACTAGACTTATCATTAATATATATTTAACTATTCTAAAAAATAATAGACAAATAATACATGCCTTAATAAAGTTGCACCTATTGATCTTCGCCTCTCAGGGCCAACCCTCCGCATTTTGCAAAGAAAGCATTTTGGTGTTGAGCGTCAATTTTGGAAGACTCTTTAATATTTGAGAATTCTTGCAAAATCACCATAAATTCATTAATTTTCTATTTTTATATTTCTAAGTATCTTATTATATAATTCTAAGCTAAAGATGTCTAATTTATTCAAGATTGTATTAAAATAAGTAATTTAGACGCTTATTAGAAGACTTCACAAAGCATGCAAATGTCTTTTATTTTTATATATATATATATATATATATATATATATATATACTACTGATGAATATAGTAATATATGTAATCTTTACTTAATGTAGTATTATGCTTAATATCAAATGATAAGATGCTCTGATTTAGAAGAAAAATCTTATTAGTAAGGGCTGTTAGATAGCATTGTCCTTATTGGTGATGAGAGTGACGAGAGAGAAACTCCACAGGTAGCTTAAGTTTATACCGTATATCTTTTGTAAGCTATGAAAGGAGAAAAACTACTCTATGCTCTTGTTGTATACATGATTATGAGTAGCTAATTTTTTCCTTAGTTGGGATTGGATGTAATTTCTAAATTCTTTGTATTGCATTTGGTTTGATATATATTTGTTTTATGTGTTGATTATTTGATTTACTTTTACTATTTTGATGACTTGATCACTCATATTATTCATTAGCATTAGATAGTAGTGAGAACTGGTCTAGTGTTTAGATTCAATCAAATTTTCTATTGTTTGACATGGATATGCGACTTTAATTGGTTTAAAGAGTATTGTTCTTAATGCAAGGGTTCTTCCACTTGGATGGGGATCATCCTACGTTTGACACCCTTAAGTTCAAATACTACAAACATGGGGTTAAAATTACATTCAAGAGAACTTTCAAGAACACTAAGATAAAGAACATAATTTATTGGTAATCAAGGACAATGCATTTGAGTGAAAGAAGTCAAGTTCAATCCCAACACCTTAATCAGCATCACCTATCTTTATTTATATTCACATGTGTTTTCAAACTATCAATACCAATCCTTGTTACTATTTTATTTCAAAAGGTAAAGTAGACTATAGATTATTGTTTTATCATACCAAATCCATGTGGATACGACTTTGTTATGCTACAATTAACCTAGTGCTTTTGCTGGATAAGTTAGATCCTCAACGTGGGCATCAACAAGTTTTAGGCATCGTTGTCATAGATTTGCGCTAAGACAAATTAGTAGTTTGTAATCACCTTGAGTTTATTGTATATCTGTGTAAACATGTGCAGTAGCTATTTATTTAATTATGTTTTATACTATTATTTTACTCTGCTCAATTGATCTTGAGTTGTTGTACATGCCTAGAAAGAATTAGAAGCAATCTTGCTATTTGATCTCGAAATAGGAAAGACTGATAAAAGGAATAACAACAGAAATAGGAAGCAAAAGCAGCAAGCACAACTCGAGTAGCAACAAAACAAATTGGAAAAAACTCACCTTTTCCAAGCTCAATTCAGTAGAATCAACAAGAGTGAATGGTAGAATAGAGGAGATTACTATGAGATTATGTGCAACAACAAGGGCCAAGATAATTCTTAAACATAGTTAGTCCAACACAGAGTGTGGAAATGAAACCCGCCTTGCTATCATTAATAGGTGCAAATTAGCTTGCAGGATTGACAATGAAGACCTCTACAATCACCTAACAATCTTCTATGAATTGTGTCACCATGGGAATATCAGGAGAGGATGAGGAAGCAACTTACCTCGGGTTGTTTCCCTCTTCTTTAAATGGAAAGCCAAAAATATGGCTGCAATTTCAACCAAATTAGAGTTTCATGAATTGGGAAGATGTGAAAAGAAAATTTTTGACCAAATTTTTCCCACCATTAAGATATGTAGGTGCTAAGTCAGCAATAACAATTTTCTCATAAGGATTAGATGAGCCTTTATGTGAAGCATGCGGGAAATATAAATCTCTTCATAGAAAGTGTCTAAACGGGCCTAAATAATATACTCAAAATGTATATAATCATTGCCACTAATATAATATAACAAAAGTATGTATAATTTAGTATTGAAATTTCTTTGTATTTTCTCTTTAGAAAAGTGATAGCTTTGAAGTTGTATTTGATATGAAACTCATTTTAAATAAGCTTTTATAATTTCATCTTTTTCACTAATGGGATATTTTTATATTTGAGAACATTTGCCTTGAATAAGTTCCAAAAAATTAATATGAAACTTTCCGCCTATAGTTATTGAATCATAAAAAATGTTCATCTAATATTAATAATTGGATTTTTAGTATCATGTTTAAAAGAAATGAATAATTTATTTTATTCTTCGTCAATATACCTATTTAAAAAGATTAAGACTAAAAATTCATTTATCAAAATCTAATCGAAAATTGAGAGACGTAATTACTAAAAGAAAAATATATGATAATCAAGTCACATTTAAAAAGTGATTATGAAAAATCATATAGGACATAATTTTTCCTTCTATATTCATTAAAAAAATAAATATACAAAAAACTCAGGAGATTTCTATATTCATTACAAAAATAAATATAGAAAAAACTAATGAGATAAAAAATACTAAATATTAAACTAATATTTATACTTTATTATCAATAAACAATAGAGGGTTACCTTTTTTTTTATCTTAAATAATGGAAGAGTATGGATGAGAAATGACAAATAAAGAATGAATTTGTATCAAACTTTTTTTTTTCAAAAACAAAAAAAAAATATGCAAGAGTAGGAGATGAATACAATATGTGAGAAACTTAGAAAACATAAGAAAAAACAACAATAAAATATTAATAAAATTTATTATTCTTATTATATTTTATTTTTTATTTTATTATTTATTAACATTAAATATTACATTTTGTAAAATAAATAAAAATCTGTCTAAAAAATTTATTTAAAAAAAATTTTAACATATATTTTTAAAAAAATTTAAAAAATTTTGGCGGGCCATGGCCCCCACAACCCCTCTATGATCTGCCCATGTTATCCCCCACTAGTATTTTTTCTTAACTGTATCGATTTTGACAGAAAATTCTAACATTAACTAGGTATGGATAATATCAAAATTTTTAGATTGGGTATGAAAACAAAGATTCGTATGTACATATTCGTCTGATTCCAATACATGTCCTCTCCTTATAGACGTTCTTGTTTTAAATTACTAAAACATCTTTAATTTATTACGTTATCTAAAAAACTTATATGAATTTTTCTTTGGTTCTTGGTTTTGTAACTAATTTTTATGGCATATATTTGATATTTTTATTATTTTCTATAATTTGTTTACCTTTAACAATTGCTATTTCATACTCTTATTTGTTATTTATACCATTATGATTTCTTTCTTGATATTTGACATTAGAGAAAAAGAAATTCATATTCTTTTTTTGACCTTTAATACTTGATAATATGATATTTTATTTGTTGTGATTTTTTATTTATTTCTTAAAATTAGTTAATTAATATTTGAAGCAGTAAAGGAGTATGGGTAAGCATGGATATGGGTATCAATGTATTTGTTCTTCGATGGAAATAAGATGAGATAAAAATCCTATACCCATTGAACATGAAGATAATGGTGAATTTTTACTTTGAAAATGATAATGATTGTTATTCATGCACATATTTTTCAACATACTTATTAAACATCCGATAATTTTAACTATTGTTAGAGATATCATATATCTCTTGATTTTAATTCTATCGATGGAAATATCGTATGTTTGATTCCCTTGTACTATTATCAAATATTCATGTATTATGATGATATAATAGGTTTTATTTTTTTCCTTATATTATGGGATATTGTACTCTATATATTGGATAAGTTTGTAATACATCAATATAAAAGCTATATTTTAGTTATTTTTCATCAAACACCTCTTATGCATATTTTTCCTTTTCATGACTTATACATATCTAACACCAAACCCTACACCAATATTATCTCATCTTAATAAAACACTCAAAATAAAGAAGAAAGAAGATAAATCCTCAGCAAAGAATAAACTACTTGCATGGTTCAACAATATAATAATCTCAACTTAATCCATATATCATTACCTTCTCAAGATTGTATTATGCTATAACAAAAATACCCTAATTATTCTCTAATCTTATAAAAATTAAAACAAGAAGATAAAATTTATAATGAAATAAAAAATAAATATTATAGCTTATTTATATACTTTTTATTTTATATATTTGAAATTTATATCTATTAAAATACCAAATCTTATAATATCAACCTCCACTGGTCCTCGTGACTGGTATTAGGTTAGGACTACTATTAAGTTGAGATCTTATATGAATAACTCCAAAAAGTACTCCATTAAAGTTTCAATATACTTTTTTTGGATTAATGCATTATCAACCCACCAATTTCATCGACATTTCAATTTAACATTTAGGTGATTCTCATGGCTAAACGACAACATAAATATAAGATACTATGTGAGCAACCTATGTTGTCCTTCCACATTATAGGTTTTATTTAAACAATCCCAACTAGATGGAGGTTCTACCAAACAACGCCTACTCACAATAGTTACAAGTCCTACAATGTAGGCTATAACAATGATAAATGTTTCCTCTCTACATTAAACATTTTTCGTCTTTTATGGATAACATAGGTTATTTTAGGTTGTCAATTAGGTTGCTTACAAACTTCAAATCATTTAAATAAATTAAAAATATCAAATTCTGAGAATTTTAATTTCGACAGAAAGATTTAATTTACAAAATTACCTTATACGTAATGCCAATAAATGTAAGTAACTTTAAAAAATATTTTTAATAAGTAATATGTAATGCAAATTTTTAAATCATGTTAGAATTTTAAAAGCATGAAATAACACATTTCCCCTCAATTTAATAGTCTTCCAAAAGTATTATTGTTTCACTTCATAAATTACTAAAAGTATCAAATAAATTTATAAATTATTTCTAATAAAATTATTTCAACTTATCAAACTCAGGAATTATTAGTACCTTAGGATAAATCATGAGATTGACGTGGTCACAGTATCTCAAGTTTTATGGACGGTATGTTTTTTTAATATTTTGAGTTTGAGAAAAATATTAATAGGATGAGACTTGTATAGTTTGAATGAATGAAAATTGTTGTGTGTTTATTAGTTTTGTGCTAGAAAGTACTATATCTAGTGCAAATTGTTCCAAGATGTGATTATTTTGAAGCAAAAATGTTCAATATTAAGCATAAGACACCAGTAGCAAGTTTGCAAATATAGCAAAATTGTAAATAAGTTAACACTTTCTATATCGATTCTAGTTATAACCGGCAGAGAAAATGGATGCGATGACATTTTTGTATTAAAGAAGAAAACTTTCTATATCGATTCTAATTATAAGCGATTTAGAAAATAGTTTCTTTTTTTTTTATTTGTAAACACACAAACATACTACAAAAAATTGTGTAAATTGTGGCGGTTTTAATATGATAGTTTTGTAAAACTATCGCTTTTTCACTATTATATGACGGTTTTTGAACCGCCACATTTTACATGAAAAATATGACAATTTTAACTGTCATTTTTTGAACCGCCATATTTTGCATTTAAAACATAGCGGTTTTAACTGCCACTTTTTTAATAAATGCTAGAAAAATAAAAATTAAAGGTTTCTTTATCGTATTTCCCCATCCATCAACCCAAAATTTGAACTTCCCTCCCTTAGTGCGTCTCCTTTCACGTTTCAGCCATTTCAGCCAAAATTTCAAATACACCCTTCCTCTCTTTGTGTGCTCCCATTTCAACCCCTTCCCTTCACAATTCAACATTTCAACACTTCGTGTACTCGTATCGGCTCGTTGTGTGCTCATTGCGTCTCGATGAGCTGCGTTTGTTTGCTCGTGTCTCCCTTCCCTTGCATTGCATCGTCTTTGAGTGTGTCTTCAGGTGTGTCTTCTCTTCTCTTCACATCGTATCGCATCACATCATTATTTATTGTTTTGTAATTAGGGTTCTTACATTTATGGTTTTTCCTCCCAAATTATAGTAGGAGCATATCTCTTATCTACCTTTGTGTGTGGTTTCTCGTGAGTCTGATTTCCCATTGTTTCGGTTGTTGTTTTTTGGCTAAATATTTTGTTGAGAAAGCATGGATAGAAATAATAGAATTGAAATCATCACTTTTATTTTACCTGTACTTGCTATTGTTGTTTATTTTCCCTTTCTCCACACTTAAAATGTTGTGATTTTCACTAGGAAGGAAGTTCGTCTAGTGAGGTTGGGAGTGCAAGGGTTCCTTTGCTTACCTGGGTTCATGATTCTGAGAGCTATTTTGCCTCTACTGCAATGTCATATATTTTCTCATCTTGCACAACCAATAAGGAAGATTGTAAATCATCAACAAAACTAACAATGAATTATGTTTACTACTTAAGTTCTCATAAAGATTCATACCATTTGTAATTAGTCCAAGTCTTAAGTTTATTGACTCTACAAATAATTATGGAAATGCTTCATCAATCTTCTTCCATTGTGGAGAATTAGTCAGGAGTCGAAAAAGATTGTCATACTTTCTTCCATATACATGCCATGCCATTTTTTTGCTTCTTTAATGAAAAAAAATTGTTTCAACCTAGGTATTATGTGAAGGTATCACAATTATTTCCTCATCGACACTATTTCCATCAACTTTCTTTTTAACCATGATAACTCACACGTTGAACACACCTTCAATGCAACAAACTTTTTTTTTGTACTACACAATCTTTAGAGCATTCATGTATCATTTTGTACTCAAAATCCATTAGACATAGAATTTTCTTTGTCTCATAGTTGCGATTAGTGTTAAGACTTTGGCAAATGTACCAAGTCGTGCAAGTAGTAACCGGTAAGACCGGGATATCGTTTCCCAAGAGACTCGTGTATACTAATTAATGCGTAATTAGTGAGTAATTTAAACTAATGAATAAATCCATATTTTGAGTTTCAATGTATGAAATTAAATTTTGCATAAATGATTAAAATTGAACTTTGGAAGTTAAAGGCACTTAGTGAATGGAAAAGATTAGAAATGATATGACTTGATATTGTCGGGGTTAGAATTCACCAACTATGCTCTCATGCAACTACAATTTGACGTCCTCTTCATTAATATGCTAATGCCATCCGACAATATTACTCAAAGCCTAATTCCTTAATGGATTGAGCCTAAATTTCCTTATTAAAAGTCAATTCCTTGAACTCTTAATAAGCAAATTTGCTTTATGCACTAAGGTTTAAGAAAACCAATGGGTCAAGCCCCATTCCTAGGTACAAGCTCCATTGAGTTTTCTTATTCCAAATCTAGGTTTCAAAAGATATTTCCACACCCAATGAACCAAAAATCATGCAATGGATGGCTAAATCAATCTAAGCATTAAGTGAAGAAACAAGAAGACTAGCAATTAATGAAAGAGTCATATATATAATCAAAACATTTGCATTTACACAAGAGTTTCGTGGCTACATCTAACCCCAACAAAAATGGGTTTAGCTCTCCATTGTCATGGAGAGCTCAAGCTT
>Ga0209589_1005303_pt1 | contig 21902 bp, 8 predicted proteins | sample CowpeawhiteBW_FD_187525 | JGI IMG/M metagenome (GOLD analysis project Ga0209589, IMG submission 187525) | Root nodule microbial communities of legume samples collected from California USA - Cow pea white BW (SPAdes) (version 2) | ecosystem: Host-associated > Plants > Roots > Nodule | place: USA... | reverse complement strand
TTTTAAATTTTTTTTATAAAAAATATTTAATTGATATATGGAACAATAAAAAAATGGGTATGGGTATGGGTATAAGAAAATACCCGTTACCCGGTGGGGATGGGGATGGGTCAAAAGTTGTATACCTGTTGGGTTTGGGGATGGGGATGGGGATGAATTTTTATTATGGGGATGGGGATGGGATCATGATACCCGTACCCGCCCCGCCCCATTGCCATCCCTAATTGGGAGTAGTTTATCTTTTAAATTTTGGTTTAATTCTCAAACTCTTTACATATTTGGATTTAGTTATTTTAATCAAATTTTGTTAAGTTTATTAAATGTTTCAAATGCGTTTCAAGAGAGTTTCTTAGTTATTATTGAAATAAATATGTCAAACAGTGAAAACAACTCAGATGACATAAAATGTGTTTAATATGTAAAAAAACATTTCTAATATTGAGAAACTAAATCAAACCAAAATCTTGAAGAACGACTAATTTCAAATCTAACCGAAAGTTAAGAGACGGAAGAAATATATATTTAACCCAAATGAATGTAGGTATTTGTGATTGTAAAGGTTATAGTTAATGATCATTAAATAAATAGCATTATTAAAAAAATTAAATTATAATTAAGAGTAATAATAATAATAATTAATTATTTTAACCGATGTGAGTATAAAATTAATTTTTAAATAAAATATTAATACTAAATTTAAACTTAATAATTTGAGCTATTAATAAAAAACAATAAATCATTTTCTTAGTATTGTACGCTGAAAATAATATTTTTATTTTTATTAATTGAAAAAAAAATATTATAATTGATTGTTGTTATTAATTTTAATTTATTATTTGTTAATAAAATAAAAAATTTCGTATTAATTAGATAACCATTATTTAAAACTGTTGCAAATATATTACAATTATAATAAAATTATAAATACTATGACATTTTAAATAAATTCACTGTTGTTATTAAGTTTAATTTATTAACATTAATAAATATAAGAGATATTATAAATAAATTTTATTAAATTTAAATGTCATTCTCAATTGAAAATTGTATTATTAATATATTAATTAATTGTATTTTTAATTCAGTATAGGATTCTTCCTTCTTATTAATGGGATTATTGTCTGGCCTAGAATTTTGTTAAATATCTTATTAAAGATAAAGTTCGCTTTGCCTTATATGTTTTGAGAATGAACATTTTGTTTTAATATAAAAGGGATGTACTTTTAGGTGTTTTTTTTCAATTTTAACTTAATAAATGATTTTAGTTAAAATAGTTAACTTATTAATTTCATCGTGATCTTTTCTTTGATTGTCTTTTTTTAAATTAAATTATTTTTTAAAATTTTGTAATTATTTATAATAAAAAAGTATTCACAAAATAAATAAAAATTATCCTTTTTAATCATATTTATTTTTGTAATTACAATTTTATTATTTTGTATTATTTTAAAAAGTTAATACATATGCGTCTAACACGTGTTTTTACTGAATTTTGAATCCTCTTTTAGATTTTTACGTTTATAATATACCAAAATCAATGTAATTTTAATGTTTAGCAAATTACAACACCAAAAAAATTCATCAGAGAATCTGCAGTCATTTTTACTAGTATGTGTAATTTATTTTTACATTGTATTTGAATGTGCGAATTTACTGTTACTAAAAGTAAGAGTTAACGACAATGGATAAGCGATTGAATTTTTCGTTCACATGTAAGAATTTGTAGGAGGAAGAAAGAGCTAATTTGCGGGATGAGTTCAACATTCCATCTCTGATGGGAAGAGATACATGAAAGAAAGAGCTTTTTACAAAATTAGTCCCATTGAACCTCATTTATGAATAATGCGTGAAAGCAAACCATGAGACCAAAGGGAATCGATCCTAATAACTATAGAATCGATCCATACACATATATTTTGATATATCAATTCCAGAAAACAAGGAATCAGTGACATGCTAGAATGTAAAGTAAATATTATTTGATATTTAATTTTTATAAAATAAAATTTCTCTAATTATTATTTCTTTTAATAGCAAAATAATAATAATTTATATTATATTATTAATAATAAATAATAATGATGAAATTAATAATAATAATTATTATATTAATAATAATAATAATAATAATCACAATAAATACTAATACTAATAATAATATATTAATTTTAACTATAAGGGCAAAATTGTAATCTTACATTTTAATCTATCAAAAACTTGATTTCTTATATATCACATCATTCAAATCACTCACACACTTTTTTGAGAAACTTCACCTCTAAATTCACTCTCAAATCCCTTGAAAAAAAAACAACACACTCTTCTCCCTCTAATTCATTCAAATCCATTATCTCACTCTCTCTTAAATCAATCTTCACAAGTAAACGCACTTTAATGTAGCAATAGTTTTCGGTATGCTAAAATGTTGTAACGATTACGAGTTTGAGCTAGTTGGAATTGAAACAAAAAAAATTAACGTGAATTAAATTTAATCCGTTTTATTTATAATTAGTTTAAATGGGTTTCAACAAAATTGGAATTTGGTTAATGTATAATTCATTAAAAATAATTCTTTATTATTTTTTCATCACTCTTATTATTATCATTGAGTACTGGTTCTAATTATGTAATTTGACAATTTGGTATTTTTAATAAGTATAATATTTTTTAATAATATTTAAATGATTTGGATGTTTAATTTATTTGTATTTCTAATAGGTTGATATTTTGATTTTTAATATATATATATATATAATTACTGATTTGGTATCCAATTTTTTGGTTAAGTTCAATTTGGTTCCATACTTTTGATTTGTTTAATTTAGTACTCCAATTATATCTAAAAAGATTCAATTTGGTCATCTCCATTAAGTTGGAGTTAACACTGTGTCCGTACAGGACACGTGTCAAGCCGTGAAATTTTAAATTTTTTTAAAGTTTTTTTTAATTTTTTAATTTTTTATTCAAAACATTTAAAAACTGCTACGTGTTAATTTACCATCGTGCCACGTGGCAGCTTACAATCATGTCACGTGACAGCTTACAATCATGACACGTGGTAGTGGTAATAGTTGTTTTCAATTTAGTTCTCTATTTAAAATTTTGGTTCAATTTAGTACCCAATTTTTAAAAATGATCAAATTTCAAATTAATAAATAAGTTTAATTACAACTTATATATACATGTTACAATAATTTTTTCTAATATATACATCAAATCATTTCACCTAAATACTTAAATTATTTTATTTTTTACATTTTTTACCTTTATAATTTTTTACACTTGTAAAAAATAAAATAATTTGAATATTTAAGTGTAGTGATTTGATGTATAAATTTAAAAATTTATTTTAACATGTATATATAAGTTATAATTAAACTTAGTTACTAATTTGGTCTCAAATTGGAAAGGATGAAATTAGATCATTTTAAAAAATTGGGTACTAAATTGAACCAAAAATTTAAATAGAGGACTAAATTGAAAACAATTATTACCACTGCCACGTGTCATGATTGTACGTTGCCACATGACACGATGGTAAACTGACATGTGACAGTTTTTAAATTTTTTGAAAAAAAAATTAAAATTAAAAAAAATTAAAAAAAATTAAAAAAAATTAAAAAAAATTAAAAATTTCATGGCTGACACGTGTCCTGTACGGACACGATGTTAACTCCAACTTAACGGAGATGACCAAATTGAATCTTTTTAGATAATTGGGATACTAAATTGAATAAACCAAAAGTATATGGACCAAATTGAACTTAACCAAAAAATTGGGGTACCAAATTAGTAATTATACCATATATTTAAAACAATGTTTGGTAAAATATGTGAACGCTGAGATTGTACTACTATAAATACATGAATCAAGTGAATCAACTTTGATTGTAGTATAATAAATATATGTAAATAAGTTAGTTAGGAGATCAAAACAATTTTAACAAAGTCAACCAATATACCTATCAACTTGTGGTGGATTGAGTCGAGTTATAAAAATTTTAATTTACTGAAGAGTGTGTTGGGTTGAGTGACTCATTTTGGATTAAATATGTTTTTTATCCTTTAATTTTTAGCGAAAATTTGAATTAGTCTATCTTCAAAACTGTGGCCAAATTTAGTTCCAAACTTTATAAATGCGTGAATTTAGTCTTTTTGACCAAATTTTGTTAAGTTCATTAAACTCTTCAAACGTGTTTCATAGTAATATTTAAGTTGTTTACACCGTTTGACACATTTTTACTTTAATGTTAGCTGAGAAATGCATTTCAAACGTTAAATAAACTTCACAAACTTTAGTTAAAATGACTAAATTGATCTAAAATTTCAAAATTAAACTAATTTTAATGTTTGCTAAAATTTAAGAGACCAACGGTATATTTAATCAACTCATTTTGAACACAATTCTTACGAATCATGTTACCTCACTTAGATATAATTATCCTACGAAGTATCTAATAGTTTTATTTGTTCCATATATATACAAAATTATAACAATTTCATACAAAAATATATGCCGCGATTGTGGGACAAGTCAAAACATTTATAATATTTATCAAATTCATATGTTCTTTTTACATTATTAAATTATTTTTTCAATGAGCAAATGTTGGTGTATAATTTAGGAATTTTACAAGTATAAGGTCTTTTCAAAATCCATATTACTCACGCATAATTAAAAATGAAAAAAAAGAAGAAAAAAGTGAGTTAATGTCATGGCCGGTGTAATTCGGTTCTAAAATAAATTGAACTTAAAGAGTGTTTTGATCGAATATTAGAGTAATTAACAATTACTTCCCAATTAATATTGTGTGTATCAGAAAAAGAAATCATTGAAGTAACCATAGTTCAATGTCTTGATTTGTTAGTTGAATTGAGGTTAAATAGATACAAATACAATGATTCAGGTAACAGCTAACATGTCAGATTTGCAACCTAATTCTCTATTTAATATAATAAGATTTACTCTCTCATATATGCATAGAAAAATTTTCTTACACAATTTAAATTTAAAATCTCGCTTATTCTATCAAACCAACCACTCTACATTGGACCAAAGATTCTTAACAATTAATGGGTCTGTTTTGACTTAATATTTCTAAAAAATAAAACATTTTTTTTAGTCAGGGTTTAGATACTTCGTTGTTCATTCATGTTCTAAAGTTATTCACCCAAGATAAAGTTATTACCTCCTTTTTAATATTTTTCTTGTTTTCTTTTTATTTATTAGGATTAAATATTACGTAATTCATTTCATCAATATTTTCAATTTTTTTCTTACAGTTGTGAAACCAATATACTTTGACATACAATTTGTTTGAAGAACAAAATATGCTCTTATAAAGAAAAAAAAAAGATTAAATGTTAGGTGTCGAAAAGTTAATACTTTTTTTTTTAATTATCTCCAAGAGTCAGATTCAGCAACAATTCTTCAAGTCCCAGCAAAAATAATGATAATTCTATAACCAAATTTAGTCACTATGAAGAACTGCAATTGCAAGAACCCCTCAACCTCTACAATAATTGAGACATATTTTTTTGAGGATAAAGATAACTTGATAGAGAGTACATGTGACATTTCACACACCTTGTGCAGGGTTTGTTTGGAAATGAACTCTACCAAATCCATAATTGAATAAGAGTTGAAAGAATAACATGGCTAGTTTCTTCAATTTGGTAATTATTACTGAATAAACATCAAAAAGTCCACCATCCACCCACAACATAATCTCATAAATTTTATACATAAGCTGGATAAATTTCTTTTACAAGTCTATTTTATAAGAATAAGTTAGATTGAATTCATTCTCTAGTAACTTATTCTAAATGTATTAAAAAATTACTTATTGTGTTATTAATTTATGAACTTCAAAGATATGAGTAATATTATTAGTGACTTAATAGTATTTTTACTCAATGTGATTCTTATATATATATATATATATATATATATATATATATATATATAAAGAATGATATTAACATTATCCTTTTCAATTTGTCGCTAGGACTGAAAATAAATGTGTAAAATGTGTGGCTGATTGTATTAATAGATGTTTGTTCATCATCCATCCTTTAATTAACATTAACGTTTATCTAACATAAGAATTACATTGTGTTTTTTAAAAAGGTATATAAATTATATTAAATAAAAAGTATATAGAAAAAAATATTGAATCATTATTAATATAAAAAACAATGTTATTAGATTCATATTAAAATAATTAATCTCAAATCTTTTAAAAATGATGTGAAATTGACTTAAATTACTTTATAATAATTAATGGAAGTGGTACTTTGAGAGAGGGTTAATGTTGTGGCGTTTACACTACGATGTTGGAGCATAAACTATGAAATTTGATGTGGGAGGGAGAAACAAAATCTGACATAATTTAACGACATAGCAAAAATGCAAAGGTTGTACTTTGCATTATCATATCACATTCACATGTACAATAAATAACACCTAACTTAAAGATTCTTGGTTTAAAAAACAAACAGATACTTCTGACATTTCCATGGTGTTGCCATTCGCACTCTACTTTTAAGTATATTGGAGACATTAGTGGTTACAGCCTCATCTATAATTATACATAATAATAAAAATGAAAGAAGAAAGAATAAAAATTTTCTAAAAAATATTAGCAGATGAATTAAACAATGTATTATATATATTATTATTATTTTCTTGTCTGCCCCAGTTGCAGATTTATTTATTTATTCAAGTTGTGTTTAACTTCATAATTTTTTTTTCTTTCTATGTTGGAATTGTGAGTTAGATTTTTGTCGAAATATGATTGTCTAATGAAAATACAGCTTGTTAGCACTCAACACAAGTCCTTTGTTGTCAATATATAATTTGTGAAAACTTTATTTTCCTTTTTTTCTTACTCTATCTTTTAAATATGTTAAAACGCATTAAGTCTTAACAAAATAATGAGGAAAATTTTGTAATCCACGTAAGTTTTTGTAGAGGAAATAACTCCACTAATATGTTAATTCATAATGTCTTGATACCTATATAAACCATTGTTGATAGAGTATAATTATTTGTTGTGGAATTAAAATTGACCAAACTAAGTTGTTGTTGCTAGCAACCAAAAACGAATGAGAAAGAAAGAGAAAGATGTGAAGTGATTAAATGAATAATGTTAGAATTATTTTGTCGGTGTTTGTTTGAAAACAAAAATAGGAAGAATGAGAATAGAAGTTGAAGAGAAAAAGCATTATTTTAGATGAAAGAATTGTAGGAGGTGTGACCCACCATAAGAAGCGACAGAATGAAGGAAGAAAGAAGTTCATAAGAGGGTGGGAATATCATTTTCTCATTCTCTTCCTTTATCATCCTTTGTTTACCTTTTGCTTTCAGAAAAGATAGAGAATCATTTTCCCATGAATTTAAGAGGATCACTGTTCAATTCAAACCTTTCATAATTGTGGAGTCGGTGCAGAGTGATTTTGAAGGAAATTACAATTGAAAAAAAGGAATAAGATAGATAGGGTCATAGGGATGGAGACGAGTTTCACTATTTCATATTTATCTTTATCGAAAAAATTCATTTCATTTTTATATCTAAACGTAATTGGTATCAAACTTTTGTTTCATCCCTATTCTTACCGGGTGATGGGTATATACTTGTACTCATATTCATACCCACTCGATTTGACTTTCAGCCCTAGACAACTTTGTTGAGTCTTCAATCCGAACTAACTCGATTGAGTTTTTAGCCTGGGTCGACTCGATTGAGCTTTCAGCCTAAGTCCACTCGGTTTTATCTTCATGAGTAGAGTGAAAAGAAGTGAAATTTCAAATTTCTTATATTTTTAGGGTATCTCCTTTATTTTATTCATTTGAAATACCTTCCAAAATTTTTTAAATTTCAATTTTTTTCTAGTTACTTTATACAAACTAGTCATTTTGTATGAAGAATTTGAAATTCTTCAAATAAATGAATCACCCTTCTAAACTACCTCATCCAAACACAACATAAAGTTATTCTCTTTCCAACATGAGATCAATGTAACAACATGATTTTTTCTTGGATTCATAATTTGGTGAAACATCAGATCGCTTTTGACATATGGTAAAATTTGAAAGAACATTACTTTCAAGGTGATATTTTTAGAATTTTATATATTCAATAATATTTATTTTTTCGAATTAACTATGTTTGTTGTCTCTTAACGTTTATGTGAAATCAAATTTCGTTCATGTCCTAAACATTGAATCATTTTTATTCTCAAACTTTATTAATGAATTAATGTAGTCCTTGTGACCAAACAACGTTAAAGATTTATTGATGTGACAAATGATGTTGCCATGTATGTATCCACGTTTTGACAAGTGTGTGTCCACATCAGTACCCTACCCCTTCTTAGTTTCCTTCCTTCCTCTACCACAACCTCCCCTCCCTCTCATCCATTTTCACCCACAACCATCATATCAACCACCACATCACCACTCTCTCTTCCTTTCCACACCAGCCACACAATGGTGGTTTCAAAGTCCAACTCGAGTTGAAGTTGCTCAATATGTTACTCCAGTGATACACACTATAGAACACAACAAGGAAAACATAAAACAAGGTGATGCAATCAACTACAAGCGCACACACTTATAAATATGTTAAAAGGATCTTTGTCCAAATCTTAGAAACAATCACACAAAACTTGGAAGCATCAAATTTATTTTTGGAATAAGTACAAAACTATAGTATGGACAATCCCAGCTTTGAATAATAACAATAATGTAACATACAAAGGAAAACACACGGTCGAAGAAACCACGATCTATTTCTCGTGTTATATGTAAGTTATGGTCTAAATGTGGTGAATGTAGTGACTCTTAGGGAGAGAGTACTACATTGATGTGATGATAAGAAGTGTATTGAGAGGGATTCTGAAATACTATCATGACTTTGCTACAATCTGGGGCTTTGATATGAAAAAGGGTTAGACCCTACCAATATAAGGAATTTACCCTAATCATACTCTAGAGGGATTGGTGTTCTAATGTAAAATCTATAGCTATAGCTTCTAAGAGGCAGGAGTGAGTGTGAGAGGTGCAAAGCCTTGGAGTTTTCTCAATACGCTTGACTTTCGCAAGTAGAGTTAAATGTCTAAGTGTTGTGGGTTATTAGGGTTGTGGTTATCTTTGTGTCGATATTGTCATACTTTTTGTAGACATTTGATTGTTGTTGAGAGTATTTGATGGTTGAATTGAATGGGATTAAAATTCATTCTAATGTGATATATTATAAATGATATGTTTGGTTATAACTACACTAGTTTATCCTGTTGTCTATTGTGTTGTGGTTTGTCCATGAGAGTCGAGCCTTGAGGGTTGTGTTGTGATGATTGAGGCTTGGAGTTGTCTTATGAGAGATAATGAATTTCTTACAATTAATTATTGACTTCAAATTAGATGATGAATCTTATTTGTAATGCCATTTTGATTGATTAAACTACATTTATGATAAAGATGAGAGGAGTGTGATAAATGACGGGACATGTAACTTGTTTAAAGAATGATTATATATATTCAATAAAAACTATAGATTTTGATTTGATGATAATTGAAATATATAATATTTGTTAATTTTCACTAGCTTACCTTTTTCATTGTGGTTGTAATTTTCACAAACTATAATTGTATGTTATACGTGAGCAACATTACGCAGATGGTTGAAGAAATAGAAACAAAACCACAAAGATCTTAGAATGTTGGAGTAAAATGTTTATATATATATATTCATGTTGTTTTCAATTAGATAGACTTAAATTATTTTAGAGAATGTATACTCAACAAGTGTGATATGAATGGTTTGTTGACTTTGTTTACGTTTTTTAAGGCACACTAAACTCTGCTATATCTGTACACTAAGCACATCTTTAAAGAGATGTCATTGTTCATTCATTCAATAATGATGTTAAATTACCAAATATTTTTTGCCCTAAAGTCTACATTTAAAAAGACTCGTAGTAGGGTTATAGAATAAATCTTAAAATCGCATATCAATAAAGTGAACATACTCCGAATCATAGAGACGGTATAATCCACCTACACTTTTATTAGCATGCCACCTTAGACAAATCTGAAACTAGTTGTGAAATAAACAAGTATCTTTTCAATTGGCTCAAACAAGTATTTGAAACTAGTTGTGAAACAAACAAGTACCCGTATACTACTGAAATCAAATAGGTCCCAGTTCTGGCTTTTTCATGATTTGGAAGATTTGTACCATTTCTTTCTCTTTAAACTTCCAACCATTCTTTTTATAAGAATATCCTCTCAGAAAACTAGTTTATTGAAGGTATTTTCAATATACTTTTACAGGTCTAAAAATGCTTTTAAATATATTTAATATATTTTCAAAATAATTTTTAAAATATAGAGGGAGTATAGAGAGGAAAAATATATGGTTTACAAAGAAAGAAACATCATTTTTAACAAAAGGTGAAGTGTATAGAAGTGAGGGGGAAAGAGGTAGAGAAATAACTTTACCCGCTGTGAGATTAACAAACAAAAATGCGATAGTAATTGCTAACAGCTGGTGTTCATGCAACTACCAAGATTACACTGTACATAACAAAAGTTTGATAAAACTATACTCCCTCCATATAACCTTCCACACAGCTAAAAATGCATATTACAATGTAACTAATTCTTTAAATTAAAAGAGTGGCTCGAAAATTTAATATTGGGAATGAACATAATTCCCCAACGCTTTATACACCAAGTCATCGACAAAACCTAAATGAGTGAAACCCCATTCCATCTATTCACCAAGCTATTTCAATGAAACTGTCTTTGTTTTGGCTTTAGAAAAAGCGAATCAATTTTGTATTTAAAAAATAAAACATTGTATATCAGCAAGTAAAGTGCACAGTAACTGAACCACCCCAAGAACCAGTCATTTCAGAGTATTTTCAGAAAGTATAGATATACTCAGTATTTCCGAGCCAATAATTCGCAGGTTACTACATCGTCCATGGATGAGGCAGACTTTCCAGCACCTATGACAGGAACTATGCTGAAGATTGGCTCCTCACCATTTTTAAATTTCTTATGACTCATTTCCGAAAGTTCAAAAAGTGCATTGCTGAACATAGGTTGTAATAGCTGCACTGACATTTGAAGGCTTTCCGGGATGTAGAACCTCAAACTCTGCATAAGATGAAACGAGAATTTGAAAAGTGCAAGAGAATGATCAAGCTCATAAAAGAACACAAAGAGGGTGTGGAATAAAGTGGATCGCTGGTCTTCTTAACTTTTTTTCTTCAAATAATTATAGTTTCTGGCAACCTTTTGTTATATCGCCTACACTAGGCTCCACTGTGACACTGTTCCTTACTTCCAAATAGGAGACAAACTCCAAAAAAATGCATGGATATTTTTTAACACAAACGAACATGATGAACAAGGAGATGCATAAAATATCTGGATCTAGAAAGAGTGTTAGTTAAAGGTACTTAAAATTTTGTCCTTCATCTCCATCCCCCAAAGGTTTAACAAGACCAGACAATCCAAGGTGGAAGTTATTGCTTAAAATTGTAAAGAAAACAAGAAATGGGTTTCTTACAGACTGCAGAACTAAATTAAAATTCAGACAAAGGAAGAATAAAATTGATCAGGTGTAATATTTTAAGAAATATACTAACCATTATGCCTTCCCAGGTAAAGTCATTATCAGTCATAACTTTGTCAAGAAGATAGATGCAGAACTTCGATATCTTATCCATATATGCCTTAGGAAGAGAATATCTACCATTATTCACATTATCAGCAGGCTGAGAGTCAAAACATATCTTCGTGGACAGCTCACTTGTAATATGCAGTATAATGGCACATATCTTTCCAGAAACCAGACATTTCTGAACGCAAGAATCATGCCAATTTTCTGGCTTGAAACCCCAATAATGTGATGGTGTCTCTGATCTAGATCTTTCTGTTAAGGCCTCAGGAACTGTATCTGTTCCATCCTCAACATAAAGAATAGGCTTTATTTCTACGCATGCTCTGGAAAGTACAAATTGTAGATGCCCATGGACATAAATAGTGAGGATTTGTAATAAATAATAATAATAATAATAATAATAATAATAATAATAATAATTAAATAGAAACAATGATTCAATAAAATCCCTTCTAAATCCTAATATTCTAACCACAAAATATGAAAGACGGAAGATAATCCAAATGAAAGATAAGACTTTATTTCTACTAATCTGGGCAACTTTATTTGTGTTGTGGTTATGTAGAAAACAATGTTATAAAGGAGGGCATCATTTCTTAGAAAGGAGACTTAACTCATAAAACCAACTTATACTAATTTATAAAGTGGGACCTAACATACACACACATGTCAAGGACTGAGCATCTTGAACATGGAATTAGATATTAGTAAATGATACGACAGCGACCCAATCCAATAGTAGATGATACGATAAATCCAACAAACTTCGCTAAGATCTTTGGTACTATCTTAGAAAGGCAACTTTAAGCCTACTTTAACTTTACAAAACCGGTTTAAATTGCGAAGTTTGCACCTACTTACATACTATAATATAGTCATATCTCTAATTGATATGAAATTTCTAACAATCTTAAAACAATGAAACCTAATTTAAATAGAGAGTATGAGAGAACTTTAAAAAAAGGAAAAAGAATAGCAAATTATAGGTTCTAAATATGTAAATGGTTGTCTTTCTCTAGTTGAAAATCCATGAAAGCACAAAGGTTTATTGCTTAAACAAGCACAGTTAAGAAAAAGATGACTTATGGTGTACCCTACAGTACCTTTTAGGTAGATCAGGAACAAGAACATAAAGGAACAAGGGATCCAACCCTTTGTAGGTGTCTGTTTCCTGCAGATGGGAGATCTTCATCTGCCTAAGAATTGTTTCTTGTTTCTCCTGAATATTGAATCTCTCTGATGATGAAGTACGTTTAGAACAATAGATAACAAAAGCAATTGCAGATGTCGATATTGAACAATTATAGCATTTTGCCACTGCTTCACTGTTTTTCAGTGCTTGTTCAAGTTCAACATCAGGGCCTCCCTGGCAAAGATTCATTGTAGGAGGATCAAGCCCTAATTGACCAGCCATGTGAAGTAGACCCTCATGCAAGGTTGCCTGAAAGCAAAAACCATTAGGAAGAACAGAAGAGCCACTAGGTAACATATGAAATGTGATAATGGTATAATGTGCATAATAAAATGTAAAAATGGTAAACATATGGACACTATATGAGGTAAGCAAACAAGCAGAACTAGCATTATTCAATTAGAGGATTACCACCCCTTTTTAGTAAGGGCACCTAGAAATGAATCCCAACTCTCAAGTCAAGACACGTTGAATAAAGTAGAAATAAAGATCAAGCAACTAAAGTATTAGTTTGATTTTGGATTAGTTAATTTTGTGCTCAAAACAGCTTATAGTTATTAATCAGAGACTACAACTAAAAAACAAAAGTATTGGTCCAAATATTTAGGTAACAAATAAAATTAGTTAAAAAAAAATCAAGATAAAGCTATTTTTAACCTAGGTAACTTTAAGAACAAGCTTATAGAAATTAGGCAGAAGTTCTGCAAATTGTTATTTATATATAAATGCATTTCGCACTTATTAAAACAATACCAAGGAATAATCTTTCGAATTAAAAATTAACTCCATTAATCAGACCAAATAACTTGGAATGAAAACAGCATGATACTCTTGGGTCAATAGCAGAAAGTTTGACATAAATTTTAACAAAACTAATTGTCTAATTCTCTAAAGAGAGAATAGCACTAAAATTCCAAAGAATAATAAGTTCCGGTTTGAATTTTGTCATATTAAACATACACTAAAATCACTTTAATCTTAAATAAGCAGCATTCAGTCTCAAATTCAACTGCTTTCAGTTGTGTCCCATCCCAAGCCAACTTCCATAAACAGGATACAGATAACATGTGCAAACTACTTGTTCTGATGTAAATAATTGGCTACTGCTGAGATCAATGTGGTATACCTGGCTGTATGGCCCAATGCAACTAGGTGCCCAACAGGAAATACTCTGCACATGCAAAACCTTTTTATTTTTATTGTTTGATACCAGAACTTCTATGTATGCGCTGCTGAAACCTGATTCTATAAGAGGCATTTGAACAGTACTACGAGACGGGACGCCAAATGGACATTTCTCCTGTCTTATAAACTTTACATACGTCTCATTTGCCTCAGAGAACTTATTCATGTCATCAATGTAAAGGTGAATATAGAGCACATTCTCCCATCCAAAACCAAGGTCCAATAACTGTGATTCAATTTTCCCCAAGACAATCCTCAAGTCTTTTTGCAAACCTGCACTAAAGAAATAAGAAAAAGTTGTGTCAAAGAACAAAATGTTGTGAAAGTATGAGGTAAAACAAAACGATTTAAAAAAAATAGAAAAAGTAGAGAACAACTATGACCATTGCATGAATCTTGCAACCAGAAACTTAAAGAGAATGTGCCCTTGTTATTTGTTCTTGAGATGTTAAATTTATGTTCTATGCCATCCATTGCATCGGCTCTACAATCTAGAGGCTTGTACGTGGCCTCACATCCTTCTAGACTGTCATGCACTTCATACACAGATCCCGGTTTCTGTGTACAAATCTCATGTATGTTGTCTTTTGATTTTAAATACTGAACATCAACTTTATTTTCCAAATGAAATGACAAGGGATGAAGGATTCCAACAGGAGCTATGGCATCTGAAGAGTGCATCACAACTTGATGTTCATCGAGCACAATGCGAGCATTCTGAAAAATGTAGTAAAGATAGATATAGATAACAGAAGAAAAATATCGATAATAAATTGAGACCAGTATTTGGTAGAACCATAAAACTGACATCAAATGAATGAAGGAAAATCGAATACACAAGATTCTCCAGAACAAGATTTGGTAGAACCACAAAACAGAAACCAAAATGTATGAGTTTAAATTGAGACCAGTTTTATGGGTGACAACTAAAGATCAAATGGACAATGGTCAATACGCAAGTTGGTGCGCAAATTAAAGTGTGTTGGTGCACAAATTAAAGTGTGAAACCAATAAACTTCAAAAGGTGGTTGTATAAACTTACAGAGAAGAGAGGACAATCAAGAGTTAATGTTTCATATTCCCCTCCTTCACCACAAACATTGATTCCATATAATCTGCAAAAAGGAGTTACAATAAAGGATAGGGTGAAATAAATATATGAAAAGACCGTAGAGTCATTTACTCTAAAAACTTTAAAGAATTTACACAGATAATACACAAAGAAAAAGGAGGGAGAATAACTTCCGACATACTCTTTCAATTTATGTAAATAAGCAGTTAAGAAGGCTAATTCTTTACCCAAGTGCTTTGCAGGATCCAAACCCATGGCAGCTACCTTCAAGCATAGATGAAACATTAAATTCAGAACTATCAATTATTCAAGAACATTGCAAAAACAAGTTTAACACATTTCTTGGCTGGAAGAAAATGTATTCAGATGTAAAACTTTTTATTTTTGGCAACATATAACTCACCATAATATATTCAAACAAACCTCATTATTTTTAAAATTACGTGAATTACATTAGCATCAGTGTCATCAATTGATATTACAATGGCATGATGGTCAATAAAGCACAATTTGATCACTCTGCACAAATTGTAAGTAAGAAACACACAGGAGTAAGAACAAAGGAATCCCCTCCCATTTTACAAATGAAAAAGAAAGACCACAAAAGGCAAAAGCAAGCAAGAGAAACGAAATTAAAGAAGTTATACCTTCACGGTTACAGCTACAATTCCATTTGTAATCTGGTCAGGACCAAATTGGAGTTAGAATTATATGAACAATGGAGAAAATTAAAATCCTACTACACAATCACATATATGTATGCTATCAATTATGGTGACAATAATCCAAAACACTGTTTACCATTTCCTGGAGAAGCAATGACTGATCTTGTTTCCATAAGTATGCCAAAGAAACAAGGCCTAACCTTGAACAAACACTTTCCACCCGCAATCTCTGATAGTCAGATGCAATGGCTCCAGATGACACTGCAGTAACTGAGGGTATCTTCTTTTTCACCTCACGTAATAAAATGAACAGGTCTTCGACTTCATCACCTTGAGTTTCTTTGTAACCAAGCTCTTGATGCCTGTTAAGAAATTATCACACGAATGTTTAAACCAAACATTATAAGTTAAGATGGTTTAACAACGTTATAGTTCATAGCTTAAAAGGTTAACCACCAAACCGTCATTAGAAAACATAGCTGTTGAGGAGATTAATTGAGACAGAAAAGGGCGGGAGAGTGGGGAACTATTCTAGAAGACTATCAAGAACCTACTGGGTAGAAAAGCTAGTTTGAATGCTCATAACATACAATGGTATAATTATTCTAAAAATATAAAGGATAGGATACATTTAAGATACATATATAGATATGTATATAAAATCGTAAAATTTATATATTTGAAATTCTGCAAATCCAAACTAAAAAAATTAGACACTTATAAACAAAAAGGTTTATAATCCACTGTGATCATGAATTACTTCTTATTGTCTATGAATAGGAATAATACCATCAATCTCACTCCTTTCTTGAAATCATGAAAAGTTCCACTTTCAGTTCACCAAGGAAGGAACATTGATTTTATGTTGCTGTCTCATTAAATTTCATAAATTTTTTACAGTCCTGGAATACTTCACCTACACATATCAGGGAAGTATTCAAATATCTAAGACTATTGGTATCAGATATAAATACCTAAAGCAAATTAAACTGTCAGTGCCTCATTGTTGTCAACAATGCATTGTGGCGGCAGAGTAGCCTCGGGACATTATTCCAAACTTGTAGCAGAGCATTTGTGGCAGCTAACCAGGAAACCACAGTCATTTTAGCGAGTATAGTGGATAGAGGGAAATCCCCTCTAAACCCCTATGCTTGCGTGATGCTAAACCGTTTCTTGAGGGGATTTCTTTAGATTCCATTCTTGAAGCATAGATTCATCAGAGCTCTCTCAGAGGCTTAAAGTTTTTTTATTCCATGACTACTGTTATTATTTACTTATGCTTAGCTTCAAATTATGACTTTCAGTGATTAATTATGATTATGTTTTTTATGATTATGTTTCCCCTTTTTGATACCATTGAGTTTTGAGCATTTATGTATTTATAGCTCAAATTATTTAGTATTCATCTTGAAATTTCCGAATAGCACCATCTACCCAGTACTTGTATCACGATGTTGCAGATTTGGAGTCAGTCACTCCACACAGCTATTTGGTATTGATAACTATAGAATGTCAATAGGAGTTTAATTACCTTTAATTAACTAAGCTAACCTAACCTACTGATTTCCCTTAAATAAAATAATTGGCTGTATCAAAAGATTTATAATTAGAAGGCTTGCCTTGAGGAGCCTTGTATTCGCCTCCTGAACAATGGTAATCCCATGCATTCAGCATACCTGACGATAATTTGATGTCCAACCTGTGGAAAACATTGAGCAGTCCATTTTCATTTCATACATAGATGGAAAAAACACTTTCCAGTAAATGATTAAATATAAGCAGAGGTCTATGATTATGACTCTCTAACAATTAAGTTCATCACTTCAACTTTTTGTGAAACATCATATATTACAAAAGTGAGAAGAAATAACAAAAACTTATGAGGAAAGTAATTCCTTTCCAAAACAAAAACAGCTTGAATTCCAAAGGACCAAATGAAATTTTAAATTGCAATGTTACAATGAAAAATACAAAAATTCCTAATCTCATTCAACTTGCTTAGTTTAAGAAAACCCTGATATAACAGCAATGCTAATACTTTCTGTTATCTCATTGCTTCTTCAGTTGCAAAACGCGTATAAAAAAGGAGTCCATTTTCTTTTCAAATTTACCCTAAATAAAAGTTACTAGAAAGTTAGAAAACTGAGCAATGGAAATAACAAAAAGGGAAAATGGAAAAGAAACATACAGTTTGGTACATGTAACTATCGAGCTCGTCCACAGAATCATCAAGCGGCATCAAATTGGCCAATGCTACAATCTATTGTAACACCAATTAGAACAAATAAATACATTAAATAGATAAAAATGGAAAATGATTTCGGGAAAATAGGAAAAAAAAAAAAAAAAAAAAAAAAAAAACCTCGTGGCCATAGTGAATAGCTTTCATCATGGCATAGCAACTATCTTTGCCGCCGCTAACTAGCGCCACCACCTTCATCGTCGTCGCCGCTTGCACCACTGAAAGTGTGTCGTTTTAGGGCTCCACTGAACGAACAGAGCAGCAGTAAAACGCTGCGTTTGGTTTTTTCTGCTTCCTTATATTGTGGAGTTTATTTAAACTTAAAAATAAATTACTTTAAAAAAAAGTGAATATTAATAAAAAATTCTTATCAAAATGAAATTACTTAAATTTAATTATTATTACAACAAGTATTTTTTTAATTAACAGTGTCTTTTCTTCTTTTTTGAAAACAGCTTTCTTATCGATTTATTTTTCCAAATAGTCTATCAAAAATAAGCATTTTATAGTTATTTTTGGTTTCTGCTTTTTAAAATTAAATACGTATTAAATAGTTTTTCTGTTAAAGAGTTCTTTCTTAAAAGAAAAACTTAAAATAACCCCGCGGTATTGTAATCACTGGATTTGTGTCTTTCAGTTTTTCTTTAAATATTATATTAGACTATTTTCCAGATATTCTTTTTTAAAGAGAAAATACATAAAAAAAATTACACCTCTGAAAGTAGTAGTTTATTTGTTTTATTAAAATAATTGTTGTATAGAGAATTGAGAATATATATTACTGAGAGTCGTTAACTCCAGAAGATGTCATAAAAAAATTAGGTTGCAATAAATTAAAGTTCTCTCAAAAGCCTAAATTTACTAAACATAGAAAGTGCAGCGGTAACAAATTTTTAATGTGACTTTCCTTTTTTTATATTAAAAAAAATATTGATAGTAACATGAACAAAGTCCAAGAAAACAAAACAAATTTTACAGAAAAAAAAAAAGAAGCTTCCATGATATTAATAATTCAGGTACCTCAAAAAATTTAAAGAAATTTAAAATGGTTCGACATCTTAAGATCTACATACATAAATATTTAAAAAAAATATTATCACTCAAAGTATAATTTTTGATAGACCAAAATTGCAAACCCTTCATAATACAATTTTTCTAGTAAAAACTGCAAACCTTTTAATGACACACAACTACCCAATCCCCCATACATCCAAAAGATTTATTGAGTTATGGTGTTAACTCTCTAATCTCAACTCATCACTTTTATAATAATTTCGTACTTTTTCTTTCTTCATTTTAGTTAATGTGGGACTTTGATGAATACCCACCTCAGAACAACATATTCCTCCTTCACCAAAAGTCTCACATATTAAAAGATCATCTTCATAATTAACTACATTTGCAGAATGCGTGCTTTTATATTTCTCCATCATTTCCTTCATGTGTTACAAGTCCTCTTTGAATGCTCGACATTTAACCTGTACATGACCAAACTCTCCACAATAATGGCATTGAACATTAGTAATATCTTTCGATTGAAATATCCTGTTGGTAACCATATTTCTTTCTTGGCTCACCTTTAGTTACTAATATTTGACTATTTTCTTAACTTTTATCATCACCCATCATTTGTTGACTCTCCTTCAATGATCTCACTACATCATCTAGTCCTAGCGCACTCTTCCCAGCTAGAATTGACTGCACTAGTGGCTTATAAGACTTGGGCAATGATGCCAACAAAAGTAATTATTGTTCCTCATCTTTAATACTTCATCTCTTGCATTCATAAGTCTGGATACTAATTCATTGAACTTATTAATATGATCAAACACATTACCTCCATCTTCCATCTTCAATGAGTAGAAATTCACTTTCAACATCAATCGATTGGTGTGAGTTGTTGATGCAAACTTACTTTCCAACAAATTTCACAAATTCCTTGGAGAGGTCTCTCTCAACACAGTCACTTTAATTTGAGGAGCTAATGCCAATCTAATTGTGCTTACTGTTCTTTTTTTCTAAATCGTGTTCCACTCTACATCTTTCATCTCAACAGGCTTTTCCCTCTCTAAACCTCTCTAAAGCACAATCTAGACCTTGTTGTACCAAATAATCTTGAATTGTGCATTGCCATAAGGGAAATCCATCCTCCCATTAAATAAAGGAACATCTAGCTTCAACGAAGTCATTGCACAAATTTAAGAAAAATTATCAATACTAACCTTTTTCCAAGGAACCCACGTAAAGTTGCCTTTGTTCAGCACTTCAAATTGTTCATCTGCCTCCTTTGATCAGAACCTCAACTCGGATACTACTGTTGGGAAATCACGCACTAAGAAAATAATCTCTTCAAGTGGAAGCACACTCATAAATAAGAGCAGAAAAATATAAATAAAAACACAATAAATTTAATGTTGTTTGACACCTCAAGGCCTACATCCAGAAATACTCAACAAAAAGCATTATCACTCAAAGTGCAATTTTTTGTGGACCAAAATTACAAACCCTTCATAGTGCAATTTTTCTGGCAAAAACTACAAACTTTCTAATGACACACAACTATCCAAGCCTCCATACACTCAAAAGACTTATTGAGTTGTAGTGTTAACTCTCAAATCAACTCATCACTTTTATAATAATTTCCTACTTTTTCTTTCTTTATTTTAGTCAATGTGAGACTTTGATAAATACCCACCTTATAATACTAACTAATCATGAATTAGTTTCATTATAGATGTGCAAATATGAGTTGATAAGAGTGGAATGAGTGTGTATAGTTTCCTACACATGCTTTTGAAGGAAAAGTTTATGTTGGCTTTTGTTTTTATTTTTGAAGTTAAAAGTCTATATTTATCTCTCCTCTTGGAATTAAATTGATATAAATTTTGTATTTTTATTTTGTTAAATAATATGTTGTCTTAAATATTCTTTTAAAAGTATAATTAAAAAAACATAATATTATTAAAAAATTTAATGTTAAAAAAATATATTTGTATTTTCAATATTAAATATTAAAAAAGAAACTATAATTAGATAAATTTAAAAATAAAATGCTAAATAAATGAATGAATTTGTAGTAACTTAATATGAGGAAGATCACGGTATATATATATATATATATATATATATATATATATATATATATATATATATATATATATATATATATATATATTTACTCATTATTACTATATCTTTTGTATCCAAATTAAAAAATTAAGTATTTTTTATATGTATACCTCGTTAATTCATACATTTTCATTTGTTTAGTGTGTTCATCCAATCAGAATGTTTTTGATAAATATAAATTCACCAATTTCATATGAAGTAATGTGGTATTACCCATATCTTTACGTAAAAGTATATTTTAGTCAACCAAATATTCTAGTTCTTCAATTGTGACCCAAATATGAATGTGTGAACCAAAGACATTCTATACTTGAATTATTTAGCTTGTTTTATATTATTAGTGGAAGTTATTAATCTGTATGAAGAAACTTTCATGTTGTGTATTGCATATGTTTGCGTTATTGTCCTTTATGTGTTATTAATTTGAGAAATTCTTAGCTTGTGGATCAAATGTACCAGTTGAATCTTATATTTCATCCATGTCATAATTCTAATCAGACTGCTTCTGGTTTTGTTATTTTGTATGATATTTATGTTATACTATGCTTTACTTGAACCCATAAACTACCTAAATGATCTACTGCAGGATAATGCTGAAAATTGTATTTATAGTGAAAAAGGATCATCATTGGAGCGTGTGCTTACTGTTGTTACAGATCCAGTATATAGCTTCTCATCACAGATCCTTTCAATTCCTTTCTTGTGGCATGTTTTTCCAAAC
>Ga0209589_1005294_pt1 | contig 21915 bp, 2 predicted proteins | sample CowpeawhiteBW_FD_187525 | JGI IMG/M metagenome (GOLD analysis project Ga0209589, IMG submission 187525) | Root nodule microbial communities of legume samples collected from California USA - Cow pea white BW (SPAdes) (version 2) | ecosystem: Host-associated > Plants > Roots > Nodule | place: USA... | reverse complement strand
TTTTTTTTTTTTTTTTTTTTAATTTTTATTAGTAAAGTTAAATTAGCTAAAAATATTCTTATTCAAAATTTTAAATCCATTTAAAAAAATTTAATCAATTTATTTTATAGTAATACTGTTTACTAAAGATATAGAAAGAAGATCAAAACAACCCACATCAGTAAAATCCCAAAATATACATAATTAAATTTGTAAAAACTATCATATTTTCTCTAAAATTTTATTTTTAATTAATGCATAAACTAATTTTAATTTTGTAAAAAAATAATATCGCTTATTTTCTTCTTTTAAAAATGTTTATGGAGAAACAAGTCGTAACCAATTATTCTGCTGATTTGCACGAAAGGCATAATAACTTCTGTCAACAAGGTGATCACAAAACCCACGGACAGGCTTGCCAGAAAAATCTAAACAATTACACAATGGGAACACGAGAGGCAAACTAAATAACCACCTAATGTGGTTTGACAAACAACTAAAATAAATTAAGAAAAAAAAAGGCTTCATTCTATTAAAGATAAAGATTACAAGACCTAAAGCTAAAAGCACACTGTTAAAATACGCAACCAATGATATTTGATAAACAACCGTGAACAATCCAGATTATCAAAGGTTTATACTCTTATCCTCTATCACAGATACAAAATTCATAGTTTTAATCAACTGCTGCATATTGATTCAAGGACACTCCTACAGAACTCCTTTTTCAATCCGTGCCTGTAGCTCATTTGTGATCAAGTGAGAAGCCATAAAAATATTTATGAAGGTTCATGATACGAACGTTTTCTTAATCCTGTTCTATGTAAGCACCCAACACTCGGATGTTATAAATTAAGCGTTGAGTAAAGTGTTATTCCAAAAGATAATAGGCGGTTAGTTGCAGATTTGCAACCTCTATTCTCGTCGATTCACGGAAGCTATGCAAGATTTTTCTCCACAGATCTTGGTCCCTACCACAGTTGCTGCTTTGGACGTTGCATATCTTTCTTTCACAAGCCAGTGGTGAACGGTGGGTTTGTTTTGTTGCAAAAGTTTTCCTCCTAAGTCGGGGGATAATTGACTCCATCATAAACCCGTCTTACACCTATAAATAAATGTCTAATGCTTCCTTTCCTTAAAACACACCCAACACACATCTCTTCTCTCCTTCTCATCCTTGGAGATATTGAAAGAAAATTCTTATTGTATCATGAAAGAGCGGATATATCCTTTAAGGGTAGTGGGGTAGTGAGTATACACGTCTAAACCCAGTTTGTTTGTGTTTTTCTTAGCTTTTAAGACTTATCCACTGTGTGTTTTTCAGAATACAACACAACAGGATACAACAAAAACTAACAAGAAAATCTAAAACAATTTATAACCGATCTAGGAGAAAAGAAGAAAAAATAGAGAGAAGATGAGAAAGAGAAAAGAGATGTGTTTAGTGTCTTTTATCGGAGGAAGCATGCACCTATAAACAGGTGTAGGAGAGATTTATGATGAATCAAATAAAATTTTTGCAACAAACCCAACGTTCACCACTGTGGCTTGCAGAAGAAAAGATCAGCAACGTTCAAAGCAACAGTAATTGTGGGACCAAGATTTGCAGAGAAAAATATTGCATAGATTCGTGAATTGTGGCAACGACAATAGAGGTTGCAAATCTGCAACTAACCGGCCATTATCTTTTGCAAATACTCTGCTCAACGCTTCTTTTATAACAATAAGCTCTTTGTTTCTCCCAGCTCCAAGGGTTATATCCTTCGATTGAAGGATGCATTACACATTATACAGTGATATTCCTATACTCATTGTCGGGTATAAAGCCGAATGACAGACAAACATATCCAAAACGAAATAGGGTAAAATGGTGTGTTAGCTTCAGTAACAAAATATTTACGTGGGTTCAACACAATATCATAGCTTTATTTTATTACATATACATATTTTTAAGTAAAAAAGCTTCTCTAAACAGATGACAAATGACAAACTACAGCCTGGGAGACAAGTATTTACTTCAAATTAAGACAATTCAAATCCTACAACTAGCTCCAACCAAACATATCTGACCTCAAGATGTTCATACAATGTCCATTCACTCTGTCACCAAAAAGCCATAGCAATGGCTGTTTTCACCGTCATACAATTCACAAATGCAAGAGTGTCAAGCAGTGGCAGTTTTCTCTGCAGTTGTTCCCTGCCCCTCAGTAGTTATTGAGGCACGTTTAGCTTCATAATCTTTAACAGCTGCTTTTATAGCATCCTCTGCAAGCATGCTGCAGTGAAGCTTGACGGGTGGAAGTGAAAGATGCTTTGCAATTTCACTGCATAAAATTAGCAATGTGTTCCTCAACAATTAATAAACGGAGAAGGGAGCAATTAAGCATTAAAAAGCATAAACGAAGCAAGAATAATATCATCTAGCAGGACTAGAAGTCCTAGAGACGGTGCATTAATCAATAAACCAAAAGGTGTAACTAAACAACATAGGAAAGATGAAAATAATATTGGCAGTCCTTAGATTCATAAGCTCACAGTAATCTAAAGAGGACACACACACACAAATATATATATATATATATATATATATATATATATATATATATATATATATATATATATATATATGACAGCAAAATAATAAAACATCAAATATTAATCATCAAGACCAATAAAACAAATGTGTAAATTTCGTGTTGAACTAGGCTGTGTTTTCTCCAAAAATACCATCTAAAGTAAATTCTTCCACATAGTTCACCTGTTACTTCTTCAATTCCATGCACTAAACTTGCTATAACTGTCAACTCTCACCATTCTAACGGCTAAGATACAATTACGTTACTTTTCTGAAAGAGCCAACATTGTCTAGCACCTAGTAGTAAGCACTCACCCTTGAATCCAAAGAATGTAATTAATATAACAAATCACATAAAATACAAGCCATGTCCAGAACAAATAATAACCAAGTGTAGCAAACGTTTCCAAGAGCTCCAACTCACGTGTTTTTAATCGACAAAACTTCCTCCATTTGCTTTCCCTTCACCCATTCAGTAGCTGCAAAAGGATAACAAAGCTACAAATCAGAAACACCCTCAGTCATCGGAGGCAGGAGGTACCCATGGACAAAGTAACAACGAAATTTCATTCAACACCATAAAGACAAATTTCCAGGAAAAAAGAAATAAAGAATCAAAAATTCAAACACCAAAAATTGCATAAACCCTAACATAAAAAAAAAAAAAAAAAAAAGATAAGCTTGAAACTAACACGATAATAAACTAATCAATTAAATAAATATCATATTACCGACAGACGAAGAAGCAATGGCGGATCCACATCCGAAGGTTTTGAAGCGAGCATCGATGATCTTTCCAGTTTTCTCGTCAACCTTAATTTGGAGTTTCATTACGTCGCCACACGCGGGTGCCCCAACAAGACCAGTTCCCACAGTGGGGTCGTTCTTGTCGAAGGATCCGACATTGCGGGGGTTGTCGTAGTGGTCCACCACCCTCTCGTGATAGAGGCGCGGCAGAACCCTAATCCCCAACGGTGGCGCCTCCAACGACGGCGTTCGAAGAAGTCTCTTTGCGCTCGCGGCGATTCTCAGCATTTTCTATTTATTCTTTGGGTGTGGACGAGTGGTTTTGAGAGAGACACAGATGAGGAAGACAATAAATAGGATTCCCTTTGAGGCGGTTTTGATCGGATACGTGGCGAGTGGAGATTCTTCAATATTTCTTACAACAATGTTGGTTTTGATCGTTCCATTGGGCCTTAGTTGCCGCTCAATAGAAACGGATTTCCTACCCTTTGGACGACTTTTACTTTTTGCGCCACAATTTCTATGCCTGATTTGTTTTTTTGTTCTTTTTTAAAGGTATTTGCTCTTTTTTCTCAACATTGTATATCATAAATTTTTATACAAACGTCAGATTTTTGTACAAACGTCAGAGTTGATTTAAAAATAATAATTTTATAATTCAAATATCAAATTTTAAAAATTTTATAATAAGTTAAAATAAATATATTTAAAATTAGATAATAATATTTTAATCTTTTTTTCTTCACCCACTTTTAATCTACTACTTTAATCATCATTCAGTTATCTATTTTGATTTTTTTTAGTGATATGAGATCTAAGAACGATTAAAGTGGTTAATTAAAAATGGGTAAAAAAAATAAGTCAAAATATCATTTAAATTTTTAAAATAAAATATGAAGAAAGTTATTAATTTAAATTTAAATTAACTTAATATTGTTAAAATATTTAATAAATATATCAATTTTAATAAAAGTATCATTGTATATATATATATGAAAGTTAAATTTAATCTCAATTTTAATAAAAGTATCATTATAACATATATATATATATATATATATATATATATATATATGTGTGTGTGTGTGTGTGTATGTGTGTGTGTGTGTGTGTGTGAAATTTAAATTTAGTCTTAATTTGGAAGGATGAGATTGAAAAATTAAAAAAATGGGACTAGAATCAAATTAAAATAAAAAATATGTGACCAAATTAAGATTCAAACAATGACTTGATACATGTCACCATACTGACTTAACACATGGCACACTACTGACGTGACACGTGGTATAAATATTTTAAAAAAAATTTAAAAAGTAAAAAAAAGGAGAAGTTGACACGTGTCACATACTTAACGTTGTTAGTACCATACTAAAGGAAATGACCTAATTGTTACTCATTTACAAAAATATGGACCTAATTGAGACTATTAGAAATCTGATGACCTAATTGAGATTTTGGTACAAAATCGAGTAGTAGTGGAGTATTTTAAATTCTAATTTCGAAAGTTGTAAAGTGTTTCCAAAATACACAATATCAAAGTTTAGGATTTAGGGTTTATGGTTATTGTGAGGTATTATGAGGTCCTCCTTCTTTTTCTTGTGTTTGTCCATATTCATGCTCGTATATAAATTAATTGCTCTTGAAACAACTTTAAATGCATGTAACTTTATTATTCAACTTTATAACACACACACAACTTATCAAGCCTAGCTAGGTATCTTCTTTCCAAACTTAAGTAAAATGTAAAGTATGATACGTCTAACTATATTTGAAATAGCTAAAATTCCATTATTTTAGAAAAATTATTGAAAGGTGATTCTTTAGGCGCATTTTTCAAGAGATTTTTGTTGTGGAGACGTTAATGCAATATTGTTTTATAAGAAACAAAGAGATCAACATGTACCATGAAATGTTTCAGTCTTATTGTTTATCAAACAAAGTAAACTTATCATATATCCAAGGAAAAGTTTATCAAGCAAAGTAAACCACTTATGTTTGTTTAAGTAAAAGCTTATCAAGTGAAGCATATAAGCAAAATGTTTGTACATGTTTGGCTAGATGAAGTGCTTGAGTTTGTCGAGACTTGATGCTTATAAAATTATGTTTTATACTTTGTTGTTAAGCACATAACCCAAACCAAAGATAGTGTTTGTTGAATTTTGATTTGTAAGTTTTGAAATGGTTGAAATGCCAAGAAGGGGGAGGGGGTTTGAATTGGCTAGTTAAAAATTTAGGTAACCTTTAAAGGATAAAAACTATCTTTAATTGAATCAACCCAACCAACAAGTAAGGATGCAAACACTTCTGGACTGGACACTTTTAACCGATCAAAAACATAGTTAGTTGATTGATTTTACTAAACAGATGTAGTACTGATATAATCAATCGATTAAACAACAAAAACAGTCGACTAAAATACATGAAAAAATGAAGAAATGTAGATTCTTGATTTAAAGCAAGATCAATTTAAAAAGATCAGTCAAGACATGTTTCAATGAGTTATACAAACATGATCAATGCTACAGATGATGCCAAAACACTCAAGAATGTCAAAAAGATGGTTTAGATCACAATTCTTTAAACTTTAAATGATAATACAAGAGAGAATGGTTAGAGAAAAGAGTAATGCACAAAATTTTGATACTAGTTCACTCAAACCTGGGCTACATCTAGTTGGTCAAGGCAACATGAGCCTGACTTTGCACTATTTCAAAAGATTTACAAAGTTTACACCCTTACATTTTAAAAATATGCAAAAACACACACAAAAGATTCTTAAATCACACAAGAATCACACCAGCACATCAAGACACCTCTTGCAAACCTATAAAACCACCAGGCATACACACAAAGCTTGATAAAGATCAAACCTCAGTAGTAGCACAATCTTGCCTACCATAACCACCTTCTCCAATCTTCAAATACCAAGCAAAAGGCTCCAAGAATTTATCCAAGATCAATCTTCACCAGCTGCAATCTGTATGGTTACAAAAAAGAGAGAATTCCCAGGTTTCCAGAATGATTTCGCGCTAAAAAATGGTATTGCTACCTCTCTTTCAAAAAATACAACTCTTATAGTCAAACTGTTACGAAATTCAACATGTTGTTAATTTTCAAATCAATCGGTTGATTTCACTTAACTTAAGTGAAATTAGTCAATTAAAATATAAATCAACTGATTGAATAAGTCACAGTTTAAGACCATTGCAGCTAACCTTTTAATTTGTTAAAAATTCATTCAATAGATTAAAATACACCATTTAACCTACTGAAAAATATTTCAACAGATTAAAAGACACAAAAAAGACCTTATACATCTAATTTATGCTAAATGGTCTACAAAATGAATTACAAACTTCAAACTTGTTTTCCCCATGATTGAACTGGATAGAGGGCATGCAAATAAGGCTTGATCAACTCGAGTAACATCAAATATCCATGTCTTCATCAATGTAAGCATGGTTCCAAGGCAATGGCTTCAAGTTCCTTCATCAAAGCTTCATCAAATCTTCAAGTAACACACTATTTAGGCTACGCATGTCAACATGATTTAACAATCTTCCCTTGTGAAAGCAAGAAATAATACAAGAAGAGAGGGTTTAATTGTTCTTTTAAAATTTTGCGATTTTTTTATTATATCTATGAGTATACATTGTCAAATATGGTGTAAATAAATATGAGACGATGTATAAAATATTTTCACAGGATTGGTTTTAACTTTCTTCCTTCCTTAGTTGAATAAACAATTATAGCATGCAATATAAAAGTTAAGGAATAAAAAGATACACAATATTTTTATACTGCATCGTCTAATCAAACAAACTACGTCTAATTTTTGACCAACCATTCAAGTTCCACTCACAAGCTAACATTGCGAAGTACAATCAAGTATTCTTTTGGCTCTCATACTTATGATTGACCCTATTCAAGTTTTCCGTTCTTTTCAATAAGTAACTTTTGATTCAATAAAGTATTCTTTCAACAAGCTATTCTTGGCTAAGCTTGAGTGTTCTTTCAACTCCCAACTACTTCTGACTAACCCTGATCAAGTATTTTTTTCATAAGCTACTTTTGACTTATCTAAGTATTTTAAACTAAACAAGCCCCGTTAGTTTCATGATAACAAAACAATCACTTTACCAGATGAATAAGTCTCTAGTTAGAAGTGAAACTATGTTAGACGATCAAGAGAGAACGTCTAACAGATATAATAAGGTTGAGAAATTAATCCATATGGTCTGAAGATCAAAATACATGATCAATTTTGTTGCTTGTGTATGCTTATTGATTAATACTCATATATCATATATGTTAGCGAAAGCAAGAAGCCTGGAAAATGCAAAGGTCAAGTCTTAGTAGTAGACGAGTCAAAGTAATAGACAAGTCAAGGTGTTAGACGAGTATACAAAAATCATAATCACCAAGTTTGAGCATTAGATGATCAAAGTCATTAAACAACCCATCTGCCTTTGAGTGACACAAAGGGTTAAATGACCTAAGTGAAACAAGGTATTAGATGACTAAAAGCGTTAGATGATCTAAATAGCAGAACAAACTATAATGCGCTTTGTTATTATGAATGCTTTAATCTTTGATTGATCAAGAGAATTGATCTAAGTATTCGAAATAAAGAATTAATTATATGAGCTATAACGCTCAAGAAAATCATCTTTCGATAATTAAATTTTGAAAGAAGAAAGTTTTTGAATCAAACATTCAAATAAAATGAATATTAGGAAATGATTGATGAACGAAATGTTTGATTGAATGTGAAATATTATTGCTCTAACAATTCAAATACAAAGACATATTGCACAAAGTTTTCTTAATAGGAAAATTGTGAATGTTAATGAAAGAGCAAAATTCAAATCAAGTATGAGCTCATTTATAAAAGGAAAGAAGAAATCTTGAAGAGCATCAACAAATTCAGAATTGATGTTTTGAAGAATGACCTTGAACATTCAAGCTGGAAAATCAAATTAAATAATTAATCAAGTTATTTCATATCAATAAGATGGTGATGAAGAGTTACAATTCAAATTCTTAATGGCTATCAAATACAACAATTATACATAGCCTTATGAGAAGAACTATGAAGCTAACGAGAAAGATAAAAGAGCTAAAAAATTGTTATATCATTTGTGATTAGTAAATTGGGTCGAGAGCTTACATATTGTATATTCTTCAATGAGTGAAGTTATAACCTGTGAGCTAAATTGTACAATCCTGTTGTGAGTGTTTTGTTGATTATTCACTACAGTTTAGATTCGATCTTTGGAGGAGATTGAGAAGGATATCAAGAGAGGTTGACACTCAATGTATCCTGGAGAAGTGAGAACTTCACATATTTTTTAAGGAGATGAATGGTGGGTCGCGTTTTGTCCGCCAACTTGGGTAGGAATCTTGATATGGCTGCAAGGGGGCCTATCAAACGTTGTACCTCTTTTACATTTGTTGGGTTGCGCATTTCTATTATGACCTTACATTTCTCAAGGTTCGCTTTGATTCCATGTTGTTTTAGCATGAAGCCCAAGAATTTTTCACTATCAACACCAAATACGCACTTCTTAGGTTAAGTCTGAGATTGTGCTTTTGTAGCGCCACAAATACTTCAACTAAATCCTTTGCGTGTCGCAATTTTAATCATGTCAGATGGAGCCATGAGTATTTGGTTATATCCAGAGTAGGCGTCAAGGAGGCTTAGTATCTGGTTTCCGGTTGCTCCATCCACTAGTCTATCAATGTTGGGTAAAGGGTATACGTCCTTCAGGAAAGCTTTATTGAGCTCAGTGTAATCAACCCACATTCGCCACTTGCCACTAGATTTCTTTACTAGGAAAACGTTGGCCAACTAAGTTATGTAATGGGCCTCAGCGATGAATCCGACCTCTAGGAGTTTTGTTGCTTCTACCTTAGTTGTCAATCTTTTTTCTTCTCTTAATTTTCTCGTTTTTTGAGAGACATATCTTGTCTCCTTGAAAAATTGATAATTTGTGGATGACTATTTGGGGGTCAACGCCAGGCAGGTCTGTCGTAGACTAGGCGAACAAATCTGCGTTACTTTTTAACGTTGTTTCAATCCAGTATTAGTCGTTGTTGCTCAGGCCTGTGCCAAGTTTAAGATTTTTTTCTGGCGATAGCTCCAATGTCTTGGTTTCCTCTACTGATTCGATACGCAAGTTACACCCTATCCTTGGATTAAGATCTTCACCGGCTAAGGTGAGGTCGGCTCCGGGTTATCGTTTGATATTGTTGATGGTGAGGACTGACTCTTTTGACCGTAAGTTTGCAATATAACATTTGTGTATAAGTCATTGGTCACCGTGGATGGTGATGATGTCGTCGAATGCGAATGAAAACTTCATAGCGAAGTGGGGGTGTGGAAACTATCACGCCTAGTGTGTTTAGGGAAGGCCTACCTAAAAGGACGTTATAGGATGTGTGCGCTTCAACTACTAGGAAGCGGACGACGATGGTTTTGGTTTGGTGCCCCTCGCGGAACATTGTATGCAAATTGATGTATCCACACATACACACTATTTCGCCTAAGAATCCGTAAATAGGCTCATCATAAGGTGCCATAGCCTCGACGAGGAGATGTAGCTTTTGGTAGTTTGTTCAGTATAGAATGTTTACTGAGCTTCCATAATCTATCAGTACTTTTTTTACCGCAAAGTTCTCAAGTTATATGGTGATGACCATCGGGTCATCCTGCTCCTGGTCTACGCCCTAGAAGTCAACGTTAGTGAAGGTTATTGGAGGTATTCTCCGTCATCTATGTGAGCAGGTGACAACATTAACGGATTGGATACTTTTGAGGTGCCTATTCCTAGCAAATGAGGTTGATCATCCACCTGCGAATCCACCAGATATGGTGTTTATGGTGTTGCGTAACTCGGAAGGGTTTGCGCGGTTGATGTCGGTGTAGGTTTAAGGGTTATTTCTTTGTTCACTTTCTAGGTGGTGATGGGCGTTTTTTCAACCATGGGTTGGGTCGCGATTTCCTATTGGTCCAGAGTTGTGTTCCCCCTCTCCTTTGATGAACCGCCTAAGGTGACCAACGCGTATCAATTCTTCGATCTTATCTTGCAATGCCTTACACACATTCGTTGTGTGACTGTTATTGCGATGATATTTGCAATATTTAGTCATATTGGTGTTGGGTGGGTTGAGGGTCTTGCAAGGGGGAATGAGGTCCGTTTGTTGGGCTTCGTTAAGAATATGCGATCATGAAGCATTTATGGGGGCATACCTCAAATACCGAGGTGGTCTAGGCTCCCTAGACCTAGAGTCTACTTTCGTTGGGATGGAAGTTAGTACAAAATCTGGTTTGCAAGGTTTTCATTTCTTTCATTCATATATAATCTATTGCACATAGCTTGAGTTCATGCATGATGGTCGGTGGTCAAAGGCAAAAGTTATCTACAAACAGTCCGGGTTTCAGTGTGAGGGCCATACACTAAAGGATCATCTCCTGCGTAAGGTTTTTCATCCTAAGGGTCGCTTTACCGAAGCGATCGATGAAGGCCCTCAATGTCTCATCTTTTTCTTGCATGAAGCTGAGAAGGGATAATGGGTGGCTTGGTGAGGGTGGCTTCTGGAAAATTGGGTTATGGAAAGGTGGGATAAGGTTTCAAAGCAATCGATGGAGTATGGTGGTAGAGATGTGAACCATTTCAGGGCTAGTCCCTTGAGGGTGGTAGGGAAAGCCTTGCACATGACAACATCTTCATTCGTGTATAAGACGACATAAGTGGAATATATCTTGACATGCTCATCAGAGTTTATGTCTCCTTCTTAACGTTCCAACGTGAAGGCCTCTCATTGGCTAGGAGGAGGAGTTTTAGTGATGCCATCGATGAAGGGATGGCGGCGTTTGTGTGGGTGTGCTGGTATGGGGTGTCGGATGATAGTTAGGAAAGTTGTGGGGGTGATGATGAGGAGGGATATGATTGGTGGGGATGGTGGGTGTATGGTAGGTAGGAAGGGTAGTTGTGTGATGGGTCGTGGTGAAGGTTTGGGGAGTAGGGTTATATTCACTTTCCTCTTCAGTAGGATGACACACAAGAGTTTTGGAGTCCCCTGGACCTCTTTCTCTTTCCCCTTTTAGGTGGCATCTACTTTTATCTTCCTTTTAAGCCGTGAATTCTCTTGTCTTAGCGCCTCCATCTCATTAGTGTTGCGCTTCTTAAAATCAACAAACTCTTGCTGCATCCTAGCCTGCCCTTATAGGATGGCGGTCAAATCTAGCTGGTTTATTACAACGTCCCTTTGCCTTGCTTCAGGCTCCTCCATAACACCATCTTTACTGCATGTTGAAACCATCTTCACATGTTCTCGGATTGCTTTGATAAGATAATAACTCGGGCCCCATGGTGGGCACCAATTGTTCTTGTGGAAACAATAACAAAATATTAGGGACCACAAATTATGTCTTACCCAATCCTTGATTTCCTGAGATGGATACTTCTCGGTTCTATTGGATACGTCTTCATGTAATGTTGTCAAATTAAACGTTTTAGGGGTTACATGTGGAAAAGACTATGATGATCAAGTCAGCAAGAGCTCTTAGAAGTCAAATTACAAATTAGCGAATTAATGAATTACGTACCTTTAATTATTGGGATCCACCTGTATTTATAGAACATTAATCACAAATTATCTGGCTTATGGGATGGGCCTCTATTGGGTTTGCTAGGCCTCTTTTGGACTTGTATGGGCCTGACCAAGGCCCAAGCATCAGGCTTATGACTTGATTTTGTAAATACAATTGTTATTTCCTAAGTTTAGAATAGGGGGCCTTTACAGGTATGTACCCTTAGCCGCTATGTATGTATTGTCTTTTTGTATAGTTTATCAATGATTTCCTCTATGTAGGACTATAAGTTGGCGGCTCAGATTGGATAGTTAGTCATACCGGTCCTGCCCGCGTAGTATAGTACATTTAATATTATTGATTGTAAGTCTTTATGATGATTCTAAATTAACCACTTGATGTTAATGTGAAATTATTAATTTAAAATTGTAACACAAAATAAACACAACATAATAGTGGACTAACTCCTTAATTAAATATACAAATATTAATATTAATTTACGAATAATCTTATATTAAGTCTATCGACTAAAAAATAAATATTATTAGAGTCAATCAATCCAACTATAACACGACACAAAATAAAATAGAAAAAGCAATAGATAAAACCCACTCTAGAAGGACAAATAACCAATAAATAAAAAGTAATAACATTGAACATTGTGTGGGTTAAATTAGCGCTAAAAAATTATTTTTATTAATACAAATGTTAGACCAATCGACACTAAGTAAAGGAAATAAATAAAAATAAATTTAGGATCTTTATCTGAGACTATACTAGAAGGTATATTGTGTAATCATACAATCCCTTTGATGTATAATCGAGCAAGGTTTTGCATATGTATCCTCAAATTCACAAGTGAGAAATGGCCATTCTTTGTTAAACAATCGACACTAAGCAACTAATAAAGGTTGTAAAAATCATTCCTAAATTATAAGTTGATGCAAAAGCTATCAACTCAAATTGAAGATTTTTCCTAAGATGTAAAACATCCAAACAATCAAAAGATAAAAAAAAAAGGTATGTGGCTCCAAAGCCACATAATATTCTTAACTTGAGCAATTACAAAACATAAACCTTTTACCAAAAGATCAAATTATGAGGTATTTGCTCCACTGATAGCAAATACTCTTTTGGTTGCCTTCTAAAGATAAGTAACAATAATTAGTTTCTTCTTTCATGGATAATATTTAGCTAAATGTCTTGGCTTATCATAGATGAAGTAATTTCTAATTGTTTCTGGCATGGAACACTAATTAGCCTAATGTGATATCCCATATCTAAAACATTGAATATTTGATCTATGTTACTACTTTAAAGAGATTCTAAAATTGGTGTTTATAGTATGGTTTATTAATGTTATTCTTGTTATCACTAGAAGACTCATTAGGATGAGATTGAATTATCATATTACTATTATTAATGTCTTTGTCCATTTTGGATTATTTTACAAAAGAAAGAAACCTCAAAATAAATTAATTTAGACTTAAAAAAAGGTTGATGAACTATTTAGGTTGCCTGAACTACCATCTTAACAAACTCCAATTAATATGAGACAATTTGATAATATTGAGTCATAGTGACACAATGCTATTGGTAAGTTATAACCATCATCCTGATAGCTTTAGCCAAATGAGGCATATCTATTGTAGATGAGGAGAAGTATGACACTTGCATGACGCTTCTAAGCATACAAAACAAATTAGGTTATAAAATCAAATTCAAATTTCTAATTAAGTTTTTTTTACTAAACAAAATAAATATTTACACATGGTAAATATTTTCCATAGTTATATCTAGGATATGACATGCTCTAATAGCACAAATACAACATTTCAAACTATTAACACAAATGTAACATTTCAAACTTAGTAGTTTCAATTGGAAAAAACTTACTAATTGCATATTATCATTCAATATCACATTAAACATGTGTTTATTTATATACACAAATATATATATATATATATATATATATATATATATATATATATTCACACACACATGTGTGTGTGAGAGAGAGAGTGAGAGTGGGAGTGGGAGTGTGTGTGCGTGTTTATTATTTAGTATATGTTTGATTTAAATACTACTTTAGTCCCTATTTTGGTATAGTTTGTTCAATTTGATCATTTTTTGTGCGTTTAATTTGGTCCCTGATTTGCTAAATTATGTTCAATTCCCTCCTCTTCGTTGACACCATTTAAATTGATAATGACTGAGTGTATAAGTTGACATTGTTCACATGATGTGACACTATTCACGTTATACTTGATTGTGTTTTGTTCAAATAAGTCCCTATTTTAGTTAAATTTGTTCAATTTAGTCTCAACCTCCATTTCATGACCTTTCACCATTGTCACCACCACCACCACCACCGCCACCACTACCACACTATTGTTGCCACCACTACCACTAACACCACAACCAAAACCACCACCACACTAAAATCACAACCACCACCAAACCAAACCCATAATCACCACAACCACATTAAAACAACAACAACCACCACAACCACCCCATAACGACCAACACAATCATTCTCTGCAACCACCACCACCACTACCACCATACTAAAATCACATTCACCACCATTACACTAAACCAATAAAAAACAACACTCATAGTGGTAGGGTTTTAGTGTAATGGTGGTGAATGTGATTTTAGTGTGATGGTGGGGGTGGTGGTGTGGTTGTAAGGAGTGAATATTGTGTTGGTAGTTGCAGAGTGGTTGTGGTGGTGGTTAGGGGTTTAGTTTGGTGGTGGTAGTGGTTTTAGTGTGGTTGCGGTTGTGGTGTTAGTGGTGGCAGTGATAGTGGTGGTGGCTAAGGATGTCAAAAAAATTCGTACCCGCAGGTATCTGCAGATAAAACCCGCAACAAATAGGAAACTGATATTAAAAATGGGTACCCGCTACCCACAGGTACGAGTATTTTTGATACCCGCATGTTAACGGGACGGGTACGGGTATCATAGTATCCGTACCCGTGGATACCCGTACCCGCTAAACTTTAATTCACAAAAATATACTTATATATATATATATATATATATATATATATATATATATATATATATTAGTAAAAAACATTCTGAGTCTTCATTCAGTAATGGTAGTCGAATTCTTACTTCACTTCGGAATAGATTACTTCTAGATAATGTGGAGGCATTGATGTGTATTTAAGACTGGTTATGGACGAACATGGAAGGTAATGAAATTAACATTTTTACTTATATATTTTAATTAAGTAATTGTTAGAAATTTTTAATGAATTTATGTTTTTATGCTCTTCTAGATTAAAATTGGACAACACGAGGATATAATCCATTTTCTAATTTCTTCCTAACAAAATATGGTATTTAAAGCTGCCAAGGAATATAAAGACGGCTAATTAAGCACGGGATTTTATATTAAAATAACAAGACGTTGTTAACGACTTTTAGAGAGTATTTGTAGGTTAGATTTTGTTTTATTTTAATCTACGACGTAATCAACATGGATGTGGGAGTAGGATATTCATCCCTTGATTTCAGAGTTTGATTAGTCTCGCGGAGCGATCGATAATTCCATGAAATATACATCAAAAAAATCAAACATATATAATAGACCATGGTCATTTTAATTCCATTGATTGATATATCATAATAGTAATAATAATAAGAGTAATTATTACTATTATTATGATTATAATTATAATATTTTTTCCTTTTGCTAGAAAAGGTGTCTGAAGTGGAGATAAAAATATTTTAAATGAGATTTCTTTATATGGACAACTCTTCATATGAAAAACTATCGATGAGGTTGGGTGCTACCTATATCTTGAATAAAACTTCAATTATTACTATTATTTAAATGATGACGTAACATAAGAGTTAGCAGGAACGAAGATAAAAGAGAAGTAGGAATAAACTATTTTCAGTAAGATAAAAGTTGTTAAAACTTGTTATTACTTATAAAAATAGTTTTTTAGTCTTTTATTTTGTATTTTTTTATTCATAAAATATAAAACTTGTCTTTTATTTCTTTCCATAATAATTCTAGTTTAGGTTCTATTTAAGTATATTAAACCAAAAGGAAGGAATTAAGGAGTGTAGACAAAAGAGTACTAGAAGGTAAGGAGTAATTAACAAGCATTCAAATCCAACAATCACTAAAAGTACACAAAAACAAAGAAGAAATATGTAACATAAATAAGGAAAATATGTCACAAATGAAAAAAAATTATAAAACTATTAACTCTAGAAAATAAAAGAATTCGAATGCGACTTAAATTTACCTTTAATTATGCTTATTAAAAACTAATGCAAATAGGCTAATTATTTTACAAACAAACACCACGTACGTGATATAATAAACAAAAGAAGCCGTACACATTTTTTTTTTTAATTACTCCTAACTTATGCTTTCTTAGTAAATGAATAAAATCACGCGTGATGTAATTTTGACTAACCATGCCAATAATAAATAAATAAATGAAAAAGTTTGTTGATCAATCATTAATTAATGATTTCCTAATCCAGAAAGGCTAATCCTGAAAGGGTATCATATATTTGGATAATAGTCTATAATGATAATAGTAATAATAAATAATAATAATAATATTTTGTTAAAGTATGGGTGTAATGCAAAAAAAAAATATTATTATCTTCATATTCAACCACCGACTCCTATCCTATCATCACAATATAATATTTGCTTTCTCTCTTTAGGTTAGATCGAAAAAGCCTTACAACTTTGTTTGTTATAGCTTAGTAGGACTGAGGTAATGGATACCTAGAAAGTAATATAAAAAATTATCTTTTAGAATAATTTACATCAAGTAATCAATTTCTTGTTTAATATAATCTTTGTTTTGTAATTAGATACTCATATATAAAACCTTTCAACTCTAACAAAATTTGTTTCTAGCTAGCGACATATACTAGAATATAACTTCCATGGAAATTTATAATAATTGTTAAGACTTCTACCAACTTAGAAATAATCTAATCATGATTTCATTATTGGTAAATACTTAGGGTCTAGTTCTATTACTGTTAAAAAAATACAATAATTGTGGGTAAAATATTGACTTTAGGTTCTTCAATATTACAATAATGCATTTTATAAATTTCTTCATTAAAAAAATTAAACTCTAATCATTGACCTAATCTTTGCTTCCTAGGCATTTTATATTTGTTTTGGTTTACATGATTTCATGGTTTGTATATAAAACAAATCGTCAGAATAAAGAAAAAAGAGAATGTGGAAACTTCGAACGTAATTAAAATTTACTTCCCAACCCAATGCATGCATACATCATCTCCCATTTGATGCAAAATATCTTCATATTTTGTTTTTTAGGAAATGCAACCCCCATTAACCAATTCGCAATTCATTACTTTCAAAAACACATATCTTTATCTTGAGTTGTTTTTTTCTAAACTTTTCTGGATTTTTAATTTTTAAATAAAAATTAACGAGTTTTACTTTCTAAATTTTTCAACGACATTTTTTATGTTATCAAATAACACTAGTTAATTACTATAGACAACATTAATGATAGTTTAATACATAAAAGTTTACACGTAGTTTTATGCATAAACCCTATTTTTATTCTTCATATAGGTTGAATTTTTAAACTATTATTTGTTTAATGATGTTAAGTTGTTTTGTGAACAAGTAAAACATGACCAATACCAACACCATTGTTATTTAATTATTGATTAGAGTTATAATGTTTGAGTAATATTGCACAAAAATAATAAAAAATGACAGCTTAAAATGAGTCAATTTTTTTGTTACATAATAAAATTTTGAAGAAAATGACCCTTAATTTTGAATTCACCTTCACTACTTTGAGAATGATCTAAAATAAAAGAAGAGGAGAAAGGAAGGAGTGAAATTTGCACGTGTGGAGTTAAGGGGAAGTAGCCGATGACACGCACACTCTCTTGTTTTTTTCATTTTCACACGTATCACCATTTTAATAATATGTTGGAATACGTAATTATTTTCCTCCACTAATGGTAAATTTTGTTACTGAAGTTACGTACTACAAAACCCAACTTCAGAATATTATCTTCATAATCAAAGTCAAACCCCTGAATGAGACAACATTCTCTATCATTATTAGCTCTAATTTATATCATTAAATTTTGAAAGAGTTTCATTTTTCAAAATCAACTTCAAATGCAATTTGAAGAGTTTTAGAATAAGTTTTTTTAAGATCATAGACAAATTATTGTATTTAATGTATTATTTATTTTAAAATCTTAAATTCGTTATGTTCAAAAGATGCATTCACAATTTTATTTTTTTAAAAATTATAAAAGAAAACTATATTTAAATTATCTTATAAGATTATTGAACACTTAAACAATAACAAATTATATTATTTTAATATAATAAAAATGTCAATACATATTTTTTATTAATAAATAATTAATGACGAATTATTTTTTATAATCGTCTTTCTTTTGTATTTGCTTTTAGGGATTTTTATCTTTGTAAATGCAAGTAATTTTATTTGATTTTATTGTGGTATTATAATATGAGAGATGTATTATTATTAAGGTCGGTTAGCACTTGCTACAGACCAAACTTGCAACGCACATAACCTAAATTGCAACCTAAGTTGGGGATGAGTCTATTCCATGCTATTATGCTAAATGTTTTTTTAATATTTTATTATCATAATAATGTTTTGTAAGAGCAATATGATTATATTTCTATTTATTATTTTATTGATATTATATGCTTACATGTATGAATTTATATTTTATTTTATGATTCATTCTAATGTTTTTTTTATTATACTTTTTAATTTTCTTATATTGAATAAGAAATTGTTATTTTTAAAAACAATTATACTTACAATTATAAATTTTTATTCATAAAAAATAGATAAATTTGTGATAAAAAAATTATAAAAGCGTGCTAATTTGTTTCCCAATTTTTTAAGAAATGTATGCTGACAATCTGTAGTTATGTAGGGACAAACCACATATATTAGTCTCAAAACTTATGCAAGTCACTTGTCCGTCCTTATCGCATTGTCCCTTTTAAATTATAACATCATAAAAATTAATTTAAAAAATTATTTATATATATATATATATATATTACTTTTTTCATAATTTCAATTTAACTATTATACTAATTAATTTTTATTGTCTTGTTTAATTTAATAATTACTATACTAATTAATTTTTATTGTCTTATTTACTTTAATAATTAATATACTAATTAATTTTTATTGTCTTATTACCATAAAAAATGAAGGCATCTAATAATTATATTAATTATTATTGTACCCACTTGAGATAAAAAATTTACTTATATAATTATTATTGTTCTACTTGTAATCATAAATTAATTTAAACAATTATTATTGTTGAACCCTCTTGAGATAAAAGAAAGAATTTGACCACATGGATGCATCATTTAGCAGTGTTGTTGAGTTCTATACTCAACTTCAAAATTGTGTAATCTTTCTTCATAGAGAAAATGGTCGAACAAAATCTGTGTAGCTGCCAAAATTTTCTTTATTAATTAGAGGTTGTTATATGATACATTATATATATATATATATATATATATATATATATATATATATATATATATATATATATATAAAAGTCACATTATCCACCAATTATAATGAGAAAACCATTATGAGAATGATTAAATATGTTTTTGTCTCTCAAATTTCAGTAAAATTTGGAATTAGTTCCTTTTCAAAACTTTTGATCAATTTAGTCATTTATCTTTAAAATTACGTGAATTTAGTCCTTTTAACCAAATTTTGTTAAGTTTATCTGACGTTTCAAGTGTATTTTATGATAGTATTTAAATTGTTTGCACCATTTAACATATTTTAGTTTAAATGTTAACTTAAATATTATCATAAAATACGTTTAAAATGTCAAATAAACTTAACAAAATATGGTAAGAAGGACTAAATTCACGCATTTCTAAAGATGAAAAACTAAATTAATATAAAGTTTTAAAGATGAACTAATTCTAAAATTCACTAATACTTGAGAGATAAAAATATATTTAACCCTTAAAAAAATTGTAAGTTTTACCCTCACAAACATTTTTTTAGTACAGAGGTCAGAACATAACTACAATTGACTAAATAAGACTAAATTTAAAATAATTAAAACATGAAATACATAACTACAACTTTTAATATCTTTTTTAGCTTTTGATAACCAGCTATCTTGGTACACGCACAAGATATTTATATTTTATAATTAAAATTTACAGTAAAAATCATTTTAGGATATAATTTTGTTATTGAGTAAAAATAAATAATTAAAAAAAATTAATATATAATTTATATTGTTGATTAAGTGTATCTGAAATATTTTTTATGATGTTCATAATAGCATGAGAATGATTGGAATTAGAACAAGACATAAATGTATGTATATGATAATCTAAAAATGTTATTTATTGTCTTGATAGTCGACTAGGCTACTAATCTAGTTAACTAAGTTAGTTCTGGAACTTGAATTTGGACCCTGGCATAATGTAGTCGACTAGGCTCGTGCTGACAGCAACTGATTTATAAAATCATATCACTGCACCTTCTGTTTTCAGAGTTGTTCAACCCAAAGAGAGAAAGAAAGGTGTGAAACAGGTTCTTGGAGAATATACTGCATCAAGCTCTCATTGTTCATCAAGATTCATCATCAAGATCAAGTGAAGAGAGTGTAATATTGACATTAAAGCATTGTACAAAATCAGGTGTTATTGTTCCATTACTGTCACTGTTTTTGTATTAGTTTCTTGTAGTTTCTTGAATATGAAATTTTGTGTGTTATCACTGTGGTTGTGGTAATTGTGTGTAATTGTTAGAAGCATTACAATTTGCACATTTCTTGAAGGGGTGTTTTCAAGAAAGTGTGGTTTTAGAGTTTAGGAATTGCATAGGTGTTTCTTGTATTCCTTCTCTTGTTGATATAGTGAAATTTATAGTGAGGAAAGCTAGAGACTGGATGTAGATTCGTTTGAATCGAACCAGTATGAATCTTGTTTTCTCTTATGCTCTCTTTCATTCTCTTTTAATTTTGACATGGTATAAATGCTCCAAACATTAAGCATCCAATCACACTATTTTAATTGATTCAACAAGTAAAAGTTTTATCAAAACACTTTCGTAATTGTTAAAATTGGGTAAAATTTGAAAAACCAATTCACTCCCCCTGGTTGTGAAACATTGGTGGATCAAAACTAACAATTTATATTGTGTATCTTAACAAGTCATTTATTTTGGCATTTGTGGCAATCAACATGTTCATATACATTCGATATTTTAATTACACAAATATAATTGAATTTGTCTTTGTTATACACTTTATTTTATTTTTACTAGTGGGATAAAGGTACTCAATAAATTTATTTTTTTAATAAAATAAAAAATAATAATTATATAAAAGTTATGATGCATGAATATGATACGTGTATCGGATACGACACGTATCCGATACATCGATACGTTTATTTTTAAAAATAATAAGATACGATACGTGATGAATATGTGATATATGAATTTTGAAAAGAGTATAATAATTCTTAAAAACATAATAAATATAAAATTGTTATTGTGTGAATCCAAAGTAAAACTATATGTACTAAAGTTGTCAACATAAAAAATATATATTATTGTCATTATAAAAGTATGACTACAAGAAAATGACCAATTTTAGTAATAGAAAAAATATGTTAGACACCAATTTTCTACTTATAGACTAATTATTTTGGTAGGCAAGACCTTGGTGGCTAATGTTAATGACCAATTTAGAAATAAATTATTTTGGTAGTCAAAACCTTTATAGCTAATGTTAGTGATAAATTTAGAAACTAATTCATAATATAAAATATTTTAATTATCAATTTAGAGATCAATTATAATTTTTTGGAACTATTTTAGTTACCAATAATTTTTATTTTTTAAATTGGTACCTAAATTGGTCACTATATATATATATATATATATATATATATATATATATATATATATATAT
>Ga0209589_1005290_pt1 | contig 21925 bp, 10 predicted proteins | sample CowpeawhiteBW_FD_187525 | JGI IMG/M metagenome (GOLD analysis project Ga0209589, IMG submission 187525) | Root nodule microbial communities of legume samples collected from California USA - Cow pea white BW (SPAdes) (version 2) | ecosystem: Host-associated > Plants > Roots > Nodule | place: USA... | reverse complement strand
ATCTTTCATTTCAAAGTTATTAGAGAGAAACCTCTTAGTCTCACTTAATAGACCAAGATCATTAGTCGCAAGCAAGATATCATCAACATACAGAATCAGAAATATAAACTTACTCCCACTGACCTTTAGATATATACACCGATCAATGGTGTTTTTCTTAAATCCAAAGGACACAATAGTATCATTGAACTTTAGATACTATTGCTGAGAAGCTTGCTTAAGTCCATATATCGATCTCTTAAGTTTACACACCATGTGTTCCTTTCCTTCTTCAGCGAACCCCATCGGTTGGTCCATATAGACATCATCTTCTAAATCCCTATTCAGAAAAGCAGTTTTAACATCCATTTGATGTAACTCAAGATCATAATGAGCTACTAATGCCATGATTATTCTAAAAGAATCTTTCTTAGAAGCAGGCGAAAATGTTTCCTTATAGTCAATGCCATCTTTTTGAGTAAAATCTTTGGCAACAAGTCGGGCCTTGTAACGTTCAATATTGCCTTGAAAGTCACGCTTAGTCTTAAAGACCCATTTACACCCAACTCTCTTGTATCCTTCTGGCAATTTCACAAGGTCCCATACGTCATTATGTGCCATTGATTTAAGCTCATCTTTCATGGCATCTAACCACTTATCAGAATTATCATCATTAATGGCTTCTAAAAAGGAAATTTGATCATTATCAATACTTAAGTCATTTTCTAACTCTTGTAGATAAACCACATAGTCATTTGAAATAACAGACTTTCTATCTCTGTGAGATCTTTTGAATATTATTTCTTGTGGTTGTTCTACTATTGGTTCATTGTTAACCTTGGGATCATTAATTTGTTGTTCTTCTTTATTGTTGTGAGTTTCTACAACATGTGGAACAACAACTCTTGATAAAGAAGTACTAGGTATAGGAACTTGTACTCTAACTTCCTTAATCTCCACATTTCGTGAAGCTTCACTCCCACTAGTTTCACCATTCTCAATGAACCGAACATTTCCAGTTTAAATGATTTTTGTACTATGGGTAGGACAGTAAAACATATACCATTTTGATTTTTCTAGATAATCAATGAAAAATCCACTGCTTGTTCTTTCATCTAGTTTCTTTTCTTGCGAATTGTATATTCTTACTTCTGCTTGACAACCCCAAACATGCATGTGTCTCAAACTGGGTTTCCTACTCGTTCACAACTCAAAATGAGTCTTTTGAACAGCTTTACTAGGAATCCTATTCAACAAATACATGACAGTCTTTAAAGCATACATCCACAATGATACATGTAAACATGAATTACTTAACATACTCCTAACCATATCCATTAGGGTTCGATTACGCCTTTCTGATATACCGTTTTGTTGTGGTGTTCCTGGCATTGTGTATTGAGCACAAATACCACGTTTCTCAAGGAACTTAGCGAACGGACCAGGGTGTTGCCCACTTTCATCATATATTCCATAATACTCACCACCTCTATCAGACCTTACGATTTTGACCTTTCTGTCTAATTGCATTTCTACTTCATTTATATAAACTTCCAAGGCATTCACTGATTGATATTTCTCATGCAGTAGATAGACATATCCATAACGCGAAAAATCATCAATAAAGGTGATGAAGTACTTCTCTTTATTGAAAAAATTTACATCAAACGGACCACATATATTGGTGTGTATGATTTCAAGAAGTTGAGTGCTTCTCGTGGCTCCTTTCTTTGTGTGTTTAGTTTGTTTGCCTTTAATACAATCCACACACACATTCAGATAAGTAAAATCTAAATCCAGAATGATTTCATTCTTTACTAATCTTTGCATTCTTTCTTTGGAAATATGTCCCAAACGTTTATGCCACAAGTAAGCAGATCGTTCATCCACTAAACTACGTTTAGTGCCAACATTGTGATGTAAAGTCATAAGAGTTTCAACATATAAATTATCCAAATTCAATTTATATAAACCATCGTAAAGTGTACTAGATCCAATCATAAAAGTACGCTTAAACAAATTGAAACAACCATTCCCAAACTTGAATATTCAACAATACCAAGCTTAGACAAAGAAATTAAATTCCTAGTGATACTAGGTACATAAAAAGTATCCATAAGGTCTAAGTGATATCTAATATCGAGGATTAGACGATAAGTCCCGACTGCTTCCACTGGAACTTTCTCTTTATTGCCCATGAAGACGAACTTCTCATTTGGGTTTATGGTTCGGGTTGTAAGAAATCCCTACATCACATTAGAAACATGAGTCGTACATCCAGAATCAATCCACTATGTATTATGGGGAACTTCAGTTGAGTTTGATTCAAAACATACGTAAGCTTTATGCTAACCTTTCTTTTCGAACCAAGCTCTACGCTTTATGCAGTCCTTTTGGAAATGTCCAGACTTCCCACAGAAATGACATTTGTCATTTTTCTTCTGGATTTTGGTTGAGGACTCGTCAATCTTTAGTGGTCCTTTACTCTTTCCATGTTTCTTAGCAACTTTCTTTCCAACAGCTCCTTGATTCTTCACATATTGAATAAAGTGGCATCTTAAGTTTTTCAGTCGAGTATCCTCATGAACTAGCATACTGTGCAATTCATGCACATTTCACTTGTCTTTCATGGTGTTGTAGTTCATCTGGAATGGACCATACTCAAACGGTAATGAGTTTAAAATGAACTGTACGAGAAAACCTTCATCCACTGCCACTCCTAGAGACTTAAGTCTTGCTGCGATATTTGTCATCTCGATCACATGCTCATGCATAGTACACGAACCGTCAAACATCATAGTGGTCAACATACTCATCAGTGTCCCAGCGAGAGATTTATTAGTAGTTTAGGAGCGCTCTTCCACAAATTTCATAAATTCTTTTGCGTCATCGGTTTTGGGAAGAGCTGACTTTATATTGCTTGTTATGCTCATTCTCATAAACATTAAGCTAAGTCTGTTTGATCTTTCCCATGCTTTGTAATGGGCTTTCTCTTCGTGATAGCAGCCGACTTTTCAACTTGAAAAGCTAGATCAAGATCCAACACACCTAAGTGAAATTGGACTTGCTCACTCTAGTCAGGGAAATTCAACCCATTAAAGACTGGAACAGACGAAGCATGCGAGTGTAAAGATACCGGAACAAAGACTGCATTTAACACATGCCTAACATTAATGCTTTGAGTCATAAAACTAAACGTGAAAACAGATTCAGATATAAACAAAATCATTCTATGCATACTAATGTTCTCCTTTGGGAGATCCAATAATACACAAACATAAGCATAATGATGCTAATCATATTATAACATTATTGATAATTAAAATATGCATCAACTAGAATCACCTACTACCTTTGGGTATATAAATAAAACTAGTGACAAATACAAAATTATCTACAATCATGCTCATTAATTTCATTAATTATAAGAACAATTAATCAACCTTTGGATGATCCTAAAATGCCTTATAATTAATGAATTACAATTAACCCATAAATTTAATTATTCATAAATTAGCATCCATACTAAGGATAATTGAAATAAAAAACATTAATAATTTAAAATCACAAAAACTTTAAAAATTTGACCACTTTGGTGACTAACAAAATTTATCATATTTAATTTCAAATAAATAAATACTCATTTAATTGCTATAAAGTTTATATAGCATCCTCATTAATTTTAATTTAACAATAACAAACATAAATATTATTACAAATTAAAATAAGATTATTAATTATTTATATAAATAAAATAATTAACATTAATTTTATTGGTGACGTAAACCAATAAAAAATTCTAATAAACATTAGTTATTCGATTTCGAAAAAGAAAATCACAACCCATTCACGTTCGTGCGTTAGTTGAGAATGATTTCATTCAATTTAGTAATATCATTTATTGCAATCATAACACACAATTCATGCTGCATCAGTTTATATATCAATGACATTAATATTCACGTAACGGTTCACATCACTCCATTCATTATATTTGATTCCAAAATAAAAGCTGATGTAGAGGTGTCAATTTGGCCCCTAGCCCATGGGCCAGCCCTGGCCCACTCTTCATAAAGCCCCCTTTTAGAGGGCCCCCAAATGAGGGGGCCAAAAAAAAGCCACAGTCCCCTCTCTAGTGGGTTAGGGCTAGGGCTAAGGTGGGTTAGCCCCCCAAATAATACTACATTAAACCAAAGTCAAAGATTAAGTTGAGCGACCCGAACGGGCCCGATGACCCGGATAGGCTTGACCACCCGAACGAGCCCAATGACTAGGACGAGCCTGATGACAAGGACAAACCCGACGAGCAAGATGAGCCCGACAACCAGGACGGGCCGGATAACCCGAACATGGCAAACAACACGGATGGGCCCGAAAACCCAGACGGGCCATACGACCAAGATGGGCCCGACGACCAGGACGGGCATGACAACCCGGACATGCCAGACAACATGGACGGGCCCAATGACCCAAACGGTCCTGAAAACTCGGATGGGCCAGACGAGCCAGATGGGCCCTACGACCCAGACGAGCCCAACGATCTAAACGGGCCCAACGATCCAAATAGGCCCAATGATCCAGACAGGCCCAACGACTCGAACGGGCCCGACGAATCGTATGGACCCGACGATCCAAATGGGCCTGACGACCCGAACGGGCCCAACGAGCCAAACGGGCCCGACGATCCAAAAGGGCCAAACGACCCAGATGTGCCAAATGACCCGAACGGGCCCGACGACCCGAACGGGCTCAATGAACCAGACGGGCCCGATGACCCAGACGTGCCAGATGACCCGAACGGGCCCGACGACCCGAACAGGCTCAACGACCCAGACGAGCCCGACGACCCGAACGTGCCAGACGACCCAAACAGGTCCGAGTCGTTAGACCTATTCGGGTCGTCGTGCTTGTTCAGTTCGTTGGGCCTGTCCCACAGATAGTAATATATTTTAAAAAATAATATATTTTTCGTGTGGAAGATGAAAGCCCATGGGTTGGCCCTGGCCCACAGGGCTTTTATAGGGTTTTTGGCCCTGTGGGCTTCTTTGTTGGGGGCTTTTTTTCAATGTGGACTTTTTTGGCCCTAGCCCACATGGGCCAGGGTCAAACCCTGTGAGCTGGGCCAAATTGACACCTCTAAGCTGATGCATTCACATAAAAACTGAATCATGTGACTTCACGCATGCACTATTCAAATCATGGAAAAAGATGAATCTCCTTTGCCAATTCGATTATGCACGTAATGGAAAAGCTTTCACCAAAAACAATGACAAAGTTTTAACACGCGGCTTGATCCAATCAAAAGAAAAACGGTTATAATTTAATGAACGTAGTAGAAAAACATTAAAACCCCTAAATCTTTAATTGGGGATAAACTTAAATTAGGGTTTATAACATTAAGGGAAAACATTATAAAAGAGAAACATCACATAATAGGAGAATCATAAATCCTACAACCATGCTCTGATACCACATGTAAAACAATTAAGAGGATCGTCAAGATTTATGATTCTCACACGATAAAACATAATATAGCATTAACCTTGATCCATGGAAAATCCTGTGAATATGCGTTCTTCAAAATTTGTAATCCTTTGTGCTCTTCAACCATCGTTTTTCAATCGATCTCTTTGCCTTTCTTTCTCTTCTCACACGTTCTTGATGGGTGACTGTGAAAAGAACCTTATGACCAAAGACAGAACCCCAATCCCCTTTTTATAAACCAACGTCCATCAAGTTGATTTTTATTTTATCTTTATCTTTATTTTTTTATCACTTCCCATAATAATAACCAATATGTCTTTAAATTTTATTAAATCACAATTGGACCCATCATAATATTTCAAATGATTAATTCGTCAACTAATTCAAACAAAATTATATGTGTATAATCTAAGTAACAAACAAAAGACATAAAAACAAGATTGCACGTTGCTATATCATTAAAAAAACAAAAAGCTTCACTGCAAAAACTATTATATTTGTAAGGGTTAAATTGTAGATTTTAATAGTTAAAAATCATCACAAATTATATTCTTGACTTAAAAAGATGATAATAATGGTATTTAATAATTATACAATATTTTATGTGATAGGTAACTACATCAGAAACTTCATATTTAAACATTTTAGTAATAGTAATCTAAATTTGGTAAAGCGTTTCAATTACCTATTACAAGTTGCAGACCTAAAAATAATATAGAACAAAACATTGCTTACGTCATACTTCTATGTTTTCTTACAGACAAAAGCTAACAGAAGACAAAAACTGAAAAATATAACAATTGTATCGGAGAATATTGCATCATACAAAAAGCGATACTTGTTGTATTTTACATAATTTTATTATATAAAATTATTATTCTCTATTTTATTATTAACGTGGATTAACATTAATTAATAAATTATATTATATTATTTATAAATATCAATTATATTGCACAATTGTTATTAATTTATTGATAATATATATTGGGTTTATGATGAACTATCCGTGATAGGTTGAATTGTTCAACGAACGGTCTGTGATGGACTTAAGTATTCAGGAACTTGTTGAGAGGTCCCTGGTTTTTGCTGGTAAGGATGTAAAATTGATATCCGATTAGTTCATTTAATTTTTAAGAGACAACGTAAAAATACATTTGTAAGATGCAGATGCGCTCTAGAAAAACCTATCAGAAAAAGAACAATATAGTCTTACAAGTAAACAACTTTTAATTTTCCATTGATTCTATTTGGAAGATCAAGTACCACAACTCTTCCATCTATGTTGTTCCTAATTACAGGTATGCTTCCACGTTCTACTTTTAATATTAGGACTTTTAATATTAGGAACTGTTCTTAATTTTTTGGGAATAACATATTATATAAATGGTTTAATGTTTCTTATTATCTATTTAAAATTCATAATCTAACAATCGGTACGGAGCATGTTAGATTTATGATTAAGATTTTGTTTTCTTTATACATAAACCCTAATTTGTTTTTTCCCAATAATTTGATAAGGTGAACCCTAATCGAAAGATTTAGAGTTTCCTCTTCCAATTAGTGTTGTTTTGTTTTTGTTTTATATAATCTGGACTGTGTTCCTCGAGCTTCTCTCTCGCAATGAGATTTAAGGTTTTCTCTTTGAATGTTATTTTGAAAAATCCCCAATTAAGAGGTTTCAAACCCTTATTCTGAAAACCCTTTGGCACATGGCCTTATTCATCTTTCTTCGCGGGTCATCTTTATCTCCAATCAGCGCGCTACCCTGGCCTTCGTGCTTGATCAATTTAGTTTCTAGCCAAAGCCACAAACACAACGAACCCTTTTTCGATCTGCTTGGCCAATCCAGTCACTGGCGGTGGAGTAGAGAACCATCTTGTTCGTCGTCTATGGTGGAAGCGCGTTTGTCTTGTTCATGGCTACACTGTGGAGGTGTTTGGCATGCCTCGAGCGCGCCTCCTTCGTTTGGTTCGCGACGACAATCCAGGCGCGACGATGGAGCTTCCTCCTTTTTGCGGTGAGTCTCATGGCTTGCTTCTTTCAGACCTTGCGGTGATCTCTCTTTATCGCTGTAGTGTTTAGATCTGGCCTTCGCAAGTGCAACTCGTAGTGGTGGTGTGGTCGTGAGAGTGCGTTGATGGTTTAGCGATGGCATCCATTGGGACTGGTGGTTTCGCTGTTGTATGGTGGCGTGCGGAGGATTTGTGGTGCTCGCGGCGTTATATCCGCAGTGGCTCGCGCGTACTGGTTCGCGATGGTTGTTGCCGCTAGTGGTGGTTCTTCTCGAGTTTGCACGGCCGTTAACATGGATTGTTATTGCCATGTGCAATCTGTGTCTAGTCACATATGGGGTTGCTCGAGAGAGGAGGTTTGCTCGAGAGAGGAGGTTTGCTGGAGTTGTTATGCATACGTGTTTTTGAATGAATGAATTCATTCTCTTTTTCGCACTTTGTGTTACACTAATTGGATGCTTATTACAATTGCACATGTTTTTATATTGATTGTTTTGTGTGCATGTATGGATTCATTTGAAATTTATGTGTCTTACCATTGATATCGTGAGGTAATGTCTATTTATGAGAATTAATGGTTTTTGTGAAATTTGACTATATTAATTAACCTTTTCTCTTACGTATAAGAAATTGGTAAATTAAGTTCTTGTTTCTTGGAATTTATTTGAATAGCATGTTTGGAAAATCTTTTCGCTGTTATGCAATTATCGATATGGTTTGACAGAATAAACATGTATGGTATAGAGTGGGCCCTATTTGAAGTATGCCAAGTGAGGGGCTCATGTCTTTACATTTAATGCATGGAGTGTGTATTAGGTTCCTTTATGGCTAATTGAGTTGTTTGATTGAAAAATAAAAGCTCATTTTTAGGTGAATCTAAATTGATAAACAATTTATTTTATTATTATAAATATATTTGATTTGAAAATAAATAAATATTCAAATTTTGGCAATTTAGCATTTTTTTATGAGCAAATTAAATTTTTAGCTTTTTATGACCTCATATTTAAAGTGATAATTTTTAGTAGATGTTTCGTGAAAAATGTTAAATATTTGTGTTTATGTATATCTATGCATTTTAATTTTAATTGTTTTGGATTTTGACCGACGCATGATGGCGATCATGTGGTAAAAAAAATCACGTCATTCTACTAAGTAATATAATTATTTCATGCATTATATAATTTTATTATATTTGGTTAAGCATGAGTAATATAATTTTATATGATTGTGATCTCACCTATCGTGGGCACAATTGTATAAGATTTTGTGTGAATGAAATAATTTAATTTTAATTATTTCATGAATACAACTTAATTTTATATATTATTCTCTCGACTTTTGGGTATGAAATTTTTGTACAAGTTATCTACTATTTCAGTGACGTGATAGTATACTTGAATTAATTTTTTGACCCTTATTTGGAAATGTTATTACTTAAGGGGTTGTTCATGCATAATATAATTTTATTATATTTTGTTAAGCATGAGCTATATAATTTTATGTGATTGTGAAATCACCTATCTTGAGTACAATTGTATGAAATTTTGTGTGAATGAGATATTTTAATTATCTCATTAATTAATTTTATATTACATTAGTGTCAATCATGCTTGTATGCTATTTTATTTCTTGATGATATAATGTACTTATTTTATCTTATGTCAATTATTTGTCTTGTACCCTATCGGTATTATATTTTTTTATGACATGAGTTGTGCATTGTCTTTTATTTCTTAATTATATTTCTTATTTATTATGATTCGGGACCCATTAGGCGGGATCATAATGGATGAGAAATTGGTATTATAGGCATGTTTGACTGAGTATTCAGAAACATTAAATTTTATTGCACAATAATTGTGCATATTAGATGTTTCCTTTTCGTTTTGATATTGACTTCTTTGCCCATGCAATTGACTTCAGTCAAAACTTTGAACAAGACAAATTTTGAGGACTGGAAAGAATCTTTGGACTTATATCTGGCAAATACTGACATGGACTCTTCTTTGAGAGAAGAAGAGCCTCTAGCTCATACTCCTAAGTCCACTACTGTCTAGAGAGCTTCTTGTAAGAAATTTGAACACTTAAACAAAGTGTCTTTAATGGTGTTGAAATACACCATGAAGAAGTCTATATGGTTCAACCTGGTGGCTTTGCTAGAAAAGGCAAAAAGCATTTGGTTTACAGGTTGAATAAGTCTTTTATAGCCTAAGCCAAGCTTATAAACAATGACATTTTGAAATTTGACCAAATGGTCATTTCTTTTGGCTTCAAGGAAAATGTCTCAAATCAGTGCATGTACTTGAAGGCTAGTGGGAGTCAATTCATCATTCTCTTCTTATATGTTGATGATATCCTCCTTTCTAGTACCAGGGTTGAACTTTTTACTAAGACAAAATTTGTGTCAATTAGCCACTTTGATATGATGGACCTTGGTGATGCCCATGTTATTCTAGGCATTCAGTTATTTCGTGACAGGTCACGTGACATTTTTGGATTGTCTCAGGGAGAATATATTGATCTTCAAGGTTTAACATGCATTCTTACTCCTCATGTGTAGCACATATTCAAAAAGGTGGCAAGTGTAACATCCCGACAAGATATTACGGATTTAATAATAAAATAAAATTAATTAAATAACTGGTCGCATTTAATATAATTCCTCATTTTCCAAAATGCGAAAAATTTAAAACTTTTATTAACGTACAATAAAAGCCACATATAATTCCAAAACCATAGTTTATAACACTAAAATAATAAACAAAAGGTCTCATAGGAGTTTACAAATTCTTTCCAAAACATAATAATTAAAAAGACTCTCATGCTAACCCCGCTCCGCGGCTACGTCTCACCAGCACCACCTACATCAACATCAACTGCTCACGTGTACCGCACACACGATCATTGCCAAACACAAGCAAATAGGGTGAGCTTAACAGATTTAAACATATAAATGAGCATACACATATTGTAAGACTCATGAAAATTAATTAATTAATTAATAAATGCGGGTAGAAAACGCCTTTATGGCATTAATTATTGTTTAATGTGACGTGGAAAAGTACTAGGTCAAATGGTTAAGAGTACTTTGATTGTGTGAGAGGACTTGGTTTGAGTCCTATGTATGTCAACAATTATGTGTTGTTGTTTTATTATTGATTTTTAATAATATGTATGAGTATGGAATTGGTATTGTAAGCTTATCATGATTGGAGTGTATCACAAACATGACTTGGTTGAATTGGTTATGCACTTGAATGGTGATTAAGTGGTCATGGGTTCAAACTTGGTTGGGAATGAAATTGGAACTTTATTTTTTAAAAGTGTAGTTTTTGAGGGAATATGAGAGGGCAAAAGAAAACCTAGAAGGGGAAGCCAAGAGGGGCGGGAAAACATCCTATAATGACCCGAGGGAAGGGTTTTCGCAGTGTGGTGAAATGGTGTGGACAGGATATGTGTGATGGTTTTGTGTGTTTGCCTTCTCAATTGTAATGGAAGTGTGGTGAAATCGTGTATGTGTGATCAAAGCAATGATTTGGCTGGTGGTTTTACGTTGCAAAACCCTTTTATGCATTATATGTTTTGGGAATGAGGGTTTTTGGTATGGAATGGTTGTGGAAGCCTAAATCTTGTGTTTTGGTAGCTTAATTGGATATAATGCATAATTCTAATGTTGTTTGCCATTACATTGTCTTGGTAATGATTGAGTGGAGTTTTAGTATTGGTTTGGTGAAATGAGTGTGTGAATAGACTCGAAACCCTGCAAGTCTCGCCTAAGTGGGTCCACCTCGCCTAAGCGAGAGTTGCAAAGTCTCACTTTGGGTTCTGGTTCGTGGTTCTCGCCTAGGCGACCAGGAAAAGGGTTGAGCGACATGGTCTCTCGCTCAGGCGAGAGGCACTTGCCTAAGCGAGGTCGCGAGGAAACTTGGGAGTTTTGAGCGCGATATCTCGCCCAGGCAAAAGGTTTTGAGTTCTGAGCGATGGACACTCTCGCCTAGGCGAGAGTGGCTCGCCTAAGCGAGTTCTCAAACTGCATTGGTGATTTTTTTTGTCGAATACTCATCTAGGCGAGGTCTGTGTGTTGTTTTGAGCGAAGGTGTGACTCGCCCAAGCGAGAGGATCTGGCCTAAGCGAGATAACGTGATGCGGCCACTATTTTAAGCTCGCTCAAGCGAGGTGAACTAGCCTAAGCGAGGTTGAGGGCTTAGCTTGGGCGAGAGTCCTTGGCTTAAGAGAGTTTATGCGAATTGCCATGTGTTTGTGTACTATTTGGATTGTTTGCTTGTTATTTCCTAAAGGATAGGAAGTTTATGCATGTGGTTGTGGTGTTTGGGGTTGACGGACTAAGTCCAGTAGGGGTCTAGGATGTGCTTGAATGGTTGAAATGCATGATGGGCATGGAACTGGTTGAGTTCCCGTCGGCTACTATTGGGCGAGGAGTCCTTAGTATGGTGATTACATGCGTTGGACGCACGATGGGCAAGGAACTGTGATGTTCCCGTCGGCTACTATTGGGCGAGGAGTCTATAGTATGGTGATTGCGTGCGTGCCAAGGTCCAAGTCGAGAAGGCTTGGATGATTTACTACAGATGAGGAGTCTGTAGGGCAGGACTATGAGCGGGATAGGCTCATAGGGTTGGACCACGAATGAGTTAGTTTCATGGGAGCACAGTGAAGTCCCAAGACCTAGTTCATGTATATGACTCATGAAGGACTATGAGGTCATGGTTGGGTAATTTGAAAAGTATGAAAATTTAGTTATGTTATTTTGGGATGGGTGGCATATTTATTTCATGTATCTGTTTATATATTGTGCATAGCTCACCCTTTCTGTGTGTGTGTGGCGATGATCGGATGACTCGTTATCTGGAAGCAGATGATTTGACAGGTGGGCCACGAGATGCATAGACTCGGAGCGAGGGATAACTGGGGATTTTGTTTATATGTTTTTATTTTGATTTTGAGATAAATATGTAACCCTTTGGGAGTCATGCGAATATTGTTTTAGTTTTATAAATTATGGACTCCTGGTTTTATGACTTGTATATTAAAGTTTTAAATTTCCCGTGTTTTTGGGAAATGGTTTTCTATTAAATGAGGTATTTACTTTTATTTCGGATTTTATTTATTAAATATTAGTAATATTCCTTAGGGATGTTACACATATATAACACAAATATATGTAGACGACACATTCAACCCATAGGAATTCCAACCCATCTAATTCATTCCACCTGGCCACAACCAGGTTATTCGTGTTCTACTTCTTCTAGTAATTACCCCAAGGTAATTTGCTGCCAAACCTATCGGCCACAACCGATAGAGCACGTGCGGGAAACCATTGCTACGGATCATACACCATAAAGCCAGGTGGAGTTCCCAAATACAAACATAGTTCGTAACATCCCAAGACTACCAAACTCGTCAGCTATTTCCTGAGGAGGCCAATCTATCTGGACCCATCCGTACTGGCCACAACCAGCACACTCACACCGGCAACACTCGCCAACCCGAGCTCAACTCAAGGGTTCCTTATGTTCATCCGCCATCCTGAGCTCAACTCGAGGGATGCCATTTCGAGCTCAACTCAAGGAATGCTACGTGCTTAACCCCTATCCCGAGCTCAACTCAAGGGATACGTTCCGAACTCAACTCAAGAAACCCAACAATCTTACCTTTGAAGCATCACCAAAAGTCTAGTAGATCACGTCTATAAAGTCCAATGACTAGGACATACAACAGCCAAATCGCCTAGTGGGGGACACATACCGCTAGGCGCTAGCAGCTCCTAAACCGCTTGGCAGGGGACACGTACCACCAGGCGTCAAGCGCCTAAGAACCAACCATTTTGCAACCACTGCCTGGCGGAACAATCCACACCGCCATGCGGACACGCTCTAGGGCTACTGTTTCCACAGCTATCGCCTGGCGGGACCTTCTCCTTCGCCAGGCACCATCAAGTCCAGGATCCCACTATTTCCTTGTTATCGCATGGCGGCCTAACCCCACCGCCAGGCGCCATACCAGTATCACCACTTTCACTGTACTGGTATGAATTTAGGCATTGTTGTTCGCATCCAGACCTTGTTAATCACTCGACCAAGTTCAATGGTTATAACTATAGTCTATAACAGTGCGCACACTTAAGCCTATGATCTACATCATTTCACCCCCAACATGTTTGGTTCACCTATATTACAATTTCCACTAAATAAGATTTTGTACAACATCATCAGATCGTTTACAGGCTAGGTTTCCCCCTCTGTTCTGGTTTAACAATTTGATTTCCCCACCCATAGGTACAAAGCCTCACACCTCTGATCTCACATTTTGTTTCCAAGCCCTAACACTTTTTTATCAATAAGTTCCATTGGATTACATAATTTCAAACCCAACCTTTCTACTAAATCCAGTGTACACAGTCTATATCTATAATCTTTGTACACTCCAAATTCTAAATTCCACAATACTCCAATTTATTCCACTCTCAAGTATATAGTCATGCTCATTACAAGATTATCATTACGCTAACATTTCCAACTCTCAATAACACACATCCTCACTTTTCCAAAAACGAATAAGTTCCAGCAACTCTTGCAACGCCTCCAATTCTAGTTTCTCGAGATGGCGTCTGGCGGCAAGACCTGTACCGCCAAGCGGTGCATACGATTCTGGGCAAATTCCCAGAATTCTCGCACCTGCACTACTCTTTTTCCTAATACCTTCCCAACACAGATTGATCACCCTCTTCCAATTGTTTAACAACCCCACACAAAATGATTAGTACGTTTCCACAATGGAATTACCCAATTAGCTTCCACCATTTGATTACAAGACCTGCAATTCTCACGTCATTAAACCCTACCCCTCTTTTCACTGTTCCATCAATTTTTTTAATCATCATTTATGCTAGAATTCAAGAATTTCGTTCTCACATCATCTCTTAACCACTAACCCATGATTTTTCCCCAATTCTAATCATCCTAGTCTGCATAGAATCACAAAACTGAGCTAAATCGACTCGCGTCGCCTGGCAGAAATTCATCACCGCCAGACAGTTCATCAGGAAAAACCCATAATGGGTTACATGCTTGCGTCACCTGGCGGTACAGGGCTTCACTGCCAGGCGCTACCTCCAGAAAACATAGCAAACACGTAAATGGGGTATGAGCCGCCTGGCGGCTATGTACAGCCCGCCAAGCGATTTCTGGAAAATTTCCAGAATTCAACAAAATCGTAAAACAGATAAGGTTCATGCATAATTAACATGTAATTGTCATACATCTCATGCCAAAACATCAAATTAACATGGACAACTCCCCTAACCTGGTTTTCCTTCACTTAAAGCTTTGACAATTTAAAAGTTCTCCCTACACCAAGTGCCTCCTTAGCCTCCTCTCAATTTAGCCCCCAAGAATCTCACTCAAACCTCACCAAGTCTCAATTTCGTGCTCTCTTTCTGAGTAAAATTTCTAGCCTTGCAAAACCCTCACTATTAACCAAATTTTTCTTTTTAAAGGGTGCCTAAAAGCTAGGTTAATTACCTAAAACGAAAATTGAGTCTTAATTAGATGTTAATGACATTTACTATCTCATTATGTTTGTTTTTCAGCCACCTCTCGGTGGCCCTACATTCTCTTAACTTTTCATATTCAAGCCAAAGCCAAAAATACCAAAAAAGTAAGGATAAATTTGGGTTCTCCAAGGTTTGAACCCACAACCATGCACATGCCAAGTCAATGCCAAACCATCATACCAATTCATGTTTCATGTTAACTAATATAATTTAAATATTATATTATTTCACCGCATGACTATCATATATTTAAAACAATAACAAATAAATACACACAATTGGCATACATAGGATTGAAACCCAAGTCCTCTCACATAATTAAAGTACTCTAAACCATTTGAGCTAGTACTTTTCCACATCATACAAATCAGATTTTAATATCATAAATGTTCTTCATGCCCGCATTTATTAATTAATTATTTATTTAATTAATTAAATTTCGTTGGTCTTACAGCAAGCTCTCTAAATCTCAATATCCTCAAAATTGATGGATAATGATAGAGTTGAATTGGAAAAGTTCCATAATTGCTTCCGTTGTTAGTAGTTAAATGTATGCTCAAGTTTGCATTAGTCCCGATATTGCTTTTATCGTAAATGCTTTAGGGAGATACTTGAGCGACCCAGGTTTGGGTCAATGAAAATCCGTTAAAAGGTCTTTAGATATTTGTAGGGAGCCAAGGATCACATTTTGACCTATAAAAAGTTTGATCAACTTTAACATTAGGTCTTTGGTTGTTCTGATCTTGATTTTGTTGGTTGCCCTGACGACCGAAAATCTACTTTCGACTTTGGTTTTATGATTGAAGGATAAGCTATTTCTTGGAAGAGGGTTAAACAAACTCTTATAGATACTCTTGAAGGCAGTGTGTTGCATGTTATAAAGCACTTGTGAAATTATGTGGCCTAAAATTTGTTTTTTGACTTTCAAATTGTTGAAAGTATTTATAGGCTACTCGTAATATATTGTGGAAATACTACTGCCTTGCATTTCTCTCTTTTCTACATACGTTCTTATGCTCAAAACATCTTGATATAAATTTTATGTTTGTTAGAGAGAAAGTTTTAGATCTTTAGACTCGGATTGAATATACTGCTACATAAGATATCTTAGTAGATCCACTAACTAAAGGCTTAACTATTGGAGTTTTTTTCAAAATCATGTAATTCATATAAGTGTGTAGTTAAGTCTTTTGATGTACTGGTTAGTGGGAGTCTGAAATGTACCCTTTATATTATTATGGTTTTCATGAGATGTAAATTTATAAATGATATCAAGTTTATTACATCTCTTTTGGCATATAAAATGTATGAACCATTTTGGGATTACATATTTATTATGTTTGTTTTTATTTTATTTATTATCCATTATTTTTGAAATCTAAGCATATGGTATGTATCCCTATCGAATATTATCTTTGTGATTCATGCTTATATTTCTTAATTGGTATTTGTGCTTATGTTGTAATTGATATAATTAATTTATTTATTAATGTCACTACAAAAAAACATGTAAGTAGCGACAATTATTTTTGTATTTTACATCATTTTTAACTGCCGTTATTTACTTGAGCGACGTTTTCCTAAAATGTTGTAATTCTTGTCGTCACAAAGTATAATATGGCGGTTTAAGATGAACCGCCACAACAACCGTCATTTTATACTATGTATACAATGACGATTTAAAGAGGTAAATAACGTCAATTAAAACTGATGTAATATTTTTAATAAAAAACAAATTCAATGAAAAAACGACACTTAAAACTGACATTATTACCATTATATTATGATATTTTTAATTGTCAATACTATAATTAATTCTTAAATAAATTATAACATTATCAAGTGTCATAATTTTAATATTTAATTATTTATTATTTTTCACTTGCATTTATACTTTCATAATTTAATAAAATTTATTTTTTATGATAGTTTAAAATATATAAAAAATTATAACACTATAAAAAAAGAAATTAATAGACTAAATTATTTTATTATCAACATAACATAATTACACCGAAGTACCAAAATATTCAATCATCGAAAAAATCAAAGACAACATTAAAATTTCATAAGGCAATTATAAAACTTGCACTACTAATTTTAAGTTGCTTTGATTCCACCACTTGATCTTAGTATATTGTGTGGAGATGGCACACCACTTCCAACATTCGGTGCCTACAATAAAGAAAGAATATGAGTAAGTGAAATTCAAATAAATTAAGAGATCCTTCCAAGGGAAAAGTTATTTTATCCTCAAAACAATAAAATGAAATAGTTAACTAAAATAATTAGTAAAATAAAAGAGAATATATATATATATATATATATATATATATTATGCACATTTATAAAATAAATGCCAAAATGTATTTTATAAGTTTTAAACATTTTATCTTCTTAAACTTCAAATAAAGAAGGATCTAAAGGTGTTACAGCCCCAACAATGTTTTCTTGATCATTATTAGCTTTTTTTAGATAAGAAGACAAATGAATCAACCAGATTTTTGCTTCAACATATTAGATTAATGATAAGGGACACTCGTGGTTAATGTGTTAAGCAGTATAGGTGATTGGAAATCCCTGTTGTAAGCTAAATGATGCAGTCATATGTTAAGCAACTAAAAGCCATGTACCAAAATAGTCTACAAGCAATGTTTAAAATTATGAACAAAGAAACAACTTAAAAAAAAATAATCATCTTCCAGAAACATGTAGGATACAATAAAATACAAGCATGTCACACATGTGCCATAGTTATGTAATAGACACTAAGAAATACTCTGGATCATTATCACTCATACATTCTTTATAACTTCAAGCATGCTGAATTATTTAACAACTCATTAACAATAACTCATTTTCACTTCAAGCATGATATAAGATAAAGAATCAATGGCATGCCGTGTTGTAGGTAATAAGATCAAAAACCATCTAAGTGTGTGGGGTATTCGTAGAGTGTATTATGAGAGTGTGGGTTTTTCGGTGTAGTTAAGAGTGTTTGTACCCCTGTATTTCCAGAAAAGTGTTAATTTTCAATAATAAGAATATTTCTGATACGAATGGGATGCTTCCAGCTTCTGAATTTTGGATAGGTAGAATAACTTTATCCACTAACCTCGATTCAACGGCCTGCAGAAAAAATATATATAAACATATCATCATAGAATCCATTGAATAAGACATCATATGGAGACAAACACAAAGGTTTAAATAAACAAGGAATGGGAGTGAGGTCTCAAAGTTATCACATGGTACTGTCTCACTTTGGATATGCTTTCAAAGATGTTTCCTCAATATATGCTCATATAAGGCTTTGCATATAAAGTAATTCACTACATAGAAGTGGTAGTGATGCTATGAATCTTTTATTTGAAAGAAACTACCAAGCATCATACCTTATAATCAACACACAACGTCAGTGTTCTTCTCTACAAGAGCCTTGGACATACAAAACATCTTAAATAAACGAAAAGCACACACTGTGGAAGTGCACAAAATTTCCCAGATAAGAAAGCTTAGGTTCAACACAACACAAACCTTCTGAACTGATTTCTTGAAGCAAGTTTTACGCTCGTCAATATGATCTTTCAAGAAATTATTCCAACATAGTTCAAGACTCAAATTATTCCAAGAAAAATGTCAGTCAGAATTATTAAAAGCAGTAAAATAATCAAGTAATGAAATTAGTTCCCAAAACACTCTACTAAAATAATAAAAACGAATATGCACCCTTACAAGAAACATAAACGCAACATGGGATCAATAAAATGTGCTTGGAAACTCACCTCCTCCAGTAAAGAAACTCACGCTTACACAAACTCACATCCTCCCTCGCCGATGTCCTCCCGATCCTTGCGTTTCTCACTGCTGTTGTCATCTTTAAAGAGGTTTTCGTTGACCTCGACGTCATCAACGACGAGTTTAGGTGAGATAGGAGCGACGACGGAGGGGGAGAAATGGTGGTGTGGCACATAAGGAGGGGTCAAGCGGGGCGATACTCGAAATCGATGGAGGTGAAGGTGACATGGAGGAACTGGAATAGGGGTTTGCCAACGGTGAAGGTGCTCTGGTATTTTGTACTCTTGACGGGATTAGGGTTTTGAGGGGGAATAGGGTTTTGAGAATGTATAAGCTATTTCCACCAAGAGGTAGAAGGGATGAAAGGGGGGAGGGAGAGCAAAAGACTGAAGCGAAAGAGTGAGAATAAAAGGAAAATATCATTGGAGAAAAAAAATAGAGGGATAAAATAAAGAATCCAAAAAACAGTGTTTATAACATTATTAAAAAAAATGGCGGTTAAAACTGCCCCTATTTTATATGCAAAATATTACAGTTCAAAAAATGACAATTAAGACCGTTACATTTTACTTGTAAAATATGATTATTCAAAAAATGTTGTATTATTAAGTAAAAAACGACGGTTTTAAATAACTGTCATATTAAAATCGTCATTATTTACGCAATTTTTTGTAGTGTGTTATCCAAGTGGGAGATTGTTGTATTTTATATAATTTTATTATATAAAATTATTATTTTCTATTTTATTATTTATGTGGATTAACATTAATTAATAAATTATATTATTTGTAAATATCAATTATATTGCACAATTGTTATTAATTTATGGATAATAATATTGGGTTTCTGATGAACTATCTATCCGTGATGGGTTGGATTGTTCAACGAACGGTCCGGGATGGACTTAAGTATTCAGGAACTTGTTAAGAGGTCCCTGGTCTCTGCTGGTAAAGATATAAAACTGATATCCTATTAATCAGTTTTTAAGAGACGGCGTAAAAATACATCTGTAAGATGCGCTCTAGAAAAACTTACCAGAAAAGAGAGTAGTATAGTCTCACAAGTAAAAAATTTTTTTAATTTTCCATTGATTTTATTTGGAAGATCAAGTACCACAACTCTTCCATCTATATTGTTCCTAATTATAGATACGCTTCCGCATTCTACTATAGGTATCAGGAACTGCTCTTAATTTTTTAGAAATAACTTATTGTATAAATGATTTAAGGTTTCTTATAATCTATTTAAAATTCATAATCTAACAATACTTTCTAAGATGAAGTACTTAACTAAGCTTCAAAGCTAAATTCTAGAGTCTAGAGTGTAGCATAAATTGACCATTGATTTCGTTTCTGTCAGAACTGAACTGATACTCCTCCATCAGCTATGTTCCCATGCAGGTTCAACTTCTGCAAGTTTTCTTTAAATCTATCTATCTGTCATAAATCACCTCTCTTTCACTATGCACTTTTGTCTCTAGACAGATGCTTATTTAAAAGGTTAAATTATTTCACTGATTTCTATTTTGCTAGTGAAATTTTAAGTAATTCTTTTAATTTGGTTTTTATTTTGAAAAATTTATTGTAATTAAGTCATTTTTATTAACATACATTAACAACGTTAACTATATATTATGTGTTAGCACGTGTTTCAAATATTTATATATTTATTATTTATACATAAATATTAGAGTTATTTTAAAAATAATAAATTTATAAATTCAAATATAAAATATTAAAACAATTTTAGAACAATTTAAAATAAATATATTTATTTAAAATTTTATAATTTAATTTATAAAGTTGTTATTTTTAAAACAACTCTAACATTTGTCTATAAATTATTGATATATAAATATTTGAAACAATATTTAAATAAAGTTCAATGTAAAATAAAAACTTAATCTTGTTAGAAATATCATTATGACATTTATATAAAGGTTAAATTTTGTCTCAATTTGAATAGATATGAAATTGCTTCAGTTTTAAAAACATTAGGACCAAATTGAGACAAAATAACAAATAGAGAGACTAATTTGAGAATTTTGCATTCAATAGTAACATATGACATTGTTATTATCACATAACACCGCCTCTTACATAACACCGCCTCTGTCACCTGGTACATCGTCAGTTTGACATGTGACAATTTGTATTTTTTTTAAAAAGTATAAAAAATTAAAAGAAAATTAAAAAAAAAGTAAAAAAAAGTCACATACTAACACGTGACACATAGTTAACTCTGTTAGTGTATTATTAACGAAAAGGACCTAATTACAACAAATTTTTCAAAATAGAAACTTAATTGAGATAAAAAAAGGACTTATATGAGATTTCTTTACGAAAATTAAGGCTAGCGGAATGATTTAACCCAAAATGTTTGGTACATTGGTACGTTTAAATGATTTTTTATAAATATCTTTATATACGAAAATAGAAGAAAAAAACCTTTTTATAGTTTATTAAAATTTTACTATAATGGTTTATTAAAAAATACAATTTTTTTTGTTATATGTAAGTAATCTTTAGCTTATAATTTTTTACTTATTTTCGTATTTTTAAAATTTTTATTTAGAACGAAGCCTGCGGAAAATAGACCGACTAAAAAAAATGTTTCACACGCTATACAACGTGAAAGTATTCTGTAGTTTGCACAAAAACATATATTTTTAATTTATACATAAGTTATTTTTAACATATAAAAAAACAAAAAACATTACTTTTTTGTAACTCATTTTCATATTTTAAAATTGTTTAGACAGAGATGATTGAAAAGTGGCTGATTCAAAAAGAAATGTTTCACACGCTATAGAACGTGAGATGTAAGTTATTTAAAGTTTTTGAACTTTTGTCTACTACAATTGCAATATTTTTAAGTATATAGAAAATCAAAGTTTTTTTTTCGATTAAAGTTTTGTCCACAAAAATTACAATATTTTAAAATTAAATATATGCTATCCCATCAAAAGTTGTTTTCTTTACTTACTTTTAATCAGAGACTTTTGAAAGTCTTAGTATAGTTATCTTTTATCAGTTTTAAGTCATTGCAATTATTCAAGCCCTAATAACAA
>Ga0209589_1005288_pt1 | contig 21927 bp, 12 predicted proteins | sample CowpeawhiteBW_FD_187525 | JGI IMG/M metagenome (GOLD analysis project Ga0209589, IMG submission 187525) | Root nodule microbial communities of legume samples collected from California USA - Cow pea white BW (SPAdes) (version 2) | ecosystem: Host-associated > Plants > Roots > Nodule | place: USA... | reverse complement strand
TTTTTTTTTTTTTTTTTTTTTTTTTTTTTTTTTTTTTTTTTTTTTATTTTTTTATCTTACCGTCTCCGCTTCCCTTCCATATTTACCACCCCTATTTATAATATATGTGTAATCATTACCTTAAGTTAGAAAACACTATATATTTTTTCTTTCAATTTCTTTGGTTAGTTTCGTTTCTTACGGATTAAAGCTCTCCATATTTTTTTTTCTTTTCTAACTTGTATTGAATTAAATCTCAAATAACATTTATTATCCATCTTATCCGATGCAAATACGTGGAACAGAGAATTGTGGTGAAGATTCTTCCCTCTCTTTTTTTTTTCATTATATATCAATATATGAGTTTATCTATTATTATATATACACGTTTACTGTAACCGTAATTAATATATATTTTATATGATTATATATATATATATATATACCAAAGCTATACATGAAACTGTATAATTCCCAATAAATATTGGGAATGAGCATATATAGTGCACGGAATTGATTCCTGGGAGATGAAAAAAAAAACATATAATATTAATAAGTCTTTATTAATTAGCAATAGTAGCTATTCGAACAAAATAAGTATGGCCACAAAAGAAATTTAGTACTAAGATTGTAGCATATGAACCCCTTCATCTTTCTTTCCTGATTCTTCCGATATTTAATTAATTTCGATCTTATATATTTGATTATAAATGAAAAAAAATTATTTTATTGTAGAGTTCTCTTTTCCAATGACATCATAGGTGAAGACACCATCATTTCACAATAGTTTTAGATCATCGATAAGAGGCTGTAAAATACCCATATATTGTTTTAGTTGGAGTACTTGGCCGAAGTATTAGACAAACTAGAAACATGTACAATTTGATCATACACATTTTAAGGGATAGGTTATAGGGAGTAAGAATACAAGCTAACAAGAATATGAGATGTTGAACCTTGGATGTAAGGAATGAACACATCAAAATGCAAACTAAGTCTTATGTAACGTTCTAGTCGGAAATTACTTATTTAAAATTAAAATTAATAAAAAAATATTAATAAAAACCATTTATTAATAATATACTTTCCCAAAATGTGGGAAAATTTTAAAATTTTATTTTATACGCGCCAAAAGTTAAAATCCGTAAATCCATTCACGCTTACAAATTTAAAACAATTCATAATAACTAATTACAAATATAGTCTTATAAAATCCATAAAGATAATCCCAAGTAAAACTCTCATACTAGCCCCACTCTGGCTCTAAGTATCCACATGCTCACTTGCATCAACATCTGCTCCCATGTAACGAGTTACATAGTTACATGATAATCGGTAAACACATACAGATAGGATGACTCAAAAATAAAATATACATCACAAGGTACATTATAATAAAAAATTAAAACCCCTGACAATTCTGATACACTCCAAACTCAGACCAAAACCTTCAAATCTCCCTCTAGACGCCTCTTGATTCTACATCCTTTGATGAGTACATTGATCGATCTTTGCTGCCATGAGTGTCTACTCGCCCCTCCGACTATAGGCCACCACCTATAGTCCACACGAGGGTAAAACTTGTCACGACCACAATCTATGATACCAAGTGGAGTTCCCCAATACGAACCATAGTCCATATTTGTCCCAAGACTACCAAACTCGTCGGCTAACATCGAGGAGGGTAATCTTCTGGAACTCATTTGTACAAGCCACGATCTCGTACACTCCACTAGACTACCAAACTCGTCGACTAACAATAATTGTAATTTTGTTTTTTTGTTATGATAAAAAAAGTAAATATAATATTTTTACTAGTTTATATAAAAAATTTGGAATTACTCTTTTCGTTCCTATATTCATTCAAAAATATGAAGTTGGTTTTTCAATGTTTTTTAATATCAATTTAGTTCCGATTTTTGGAAAAATGATGTAATTTGATCATTTCTCGTTAAATTTCTTTAATCATATCAAAGTTTTTTCATCAAAATTAAAGTTGTGAATAATGATGATTTGCTTTGTTGGTATAATTGACATAATCCTAGTGTCAAATTTGATGAAAAATCATTGCTCCATTTCAATAAATTTGACGAAAATGACCAAATTGCATTCATTTCTAAAAATCGGGACCAAATTGAGACTAAAGAAAACTAGATGACCAACTTGACATTTTTAGATGATAACCAAAATTTTGACATCCCCAAAGTATTGGTTCAAGATCCGCAACTGTCTAACGTATATTTGAATATATATTATTTGTATTTACTTTCAAATTTAATTAAAATATTTTAACATATAACATAAAGTTATAATAATATAACATATACTATGAAAATATAATAATAGCAATTAAAATAATTAATCTACAAATAAAATAAATGAATACATCATTTTTAGTATTTAATTTTTAAAATAATAAGATAAACAACTCAAATTTGTAAAAATTATGTATTTTAAATCTATAAATATATCATTTAAATTAATTAATAACTATATATTTAATAAAAACCATATCAGTTAAAATAAAAACCATAAAATATGTTTAATAATATACATATTTAAAATTATTAATTACAAATGATGAAAAATCAGTTAGACGACACAATATCACTAACAATGAAAACTTAAATAATTGCATAATCATACTTACTAGTTTTAAATTTATATTTATTGATATAATTATTCTTTAAAAAGATAAATATTAACAATTTATAGCAATTTTTTTTTATTTTTCAGCTAACTATATGATTATATATTTTGAATTTTTTAATTATTTAAAAATTTTAAACATAAACTGAAAGAATATTTTAGTTAAACAATTTTAAAAAAATTGACATTATACTTAGTCTATTACATTCCTAAATAAAAGGAATTAAACTATAACTATAAATTATGAGTAAGATCTCCCTCTAATAATATCAGAGTTAAATTGTGGAGTTTAATAATATTACCAATAAGGTAGCTGATGTTCTTGAATCTATTTTTTTTTTTTTTAGATTAGTAGTACTTTTTACAATAATACTAAACGTAAGATATTATAATAAAAAGTGTTTGAGTAAATTCAACTAAAGAAATTCATAATCAATTATATTCACTTTGTCTATTTTTTTCTTCATCTTTAGCAAACATAATATTGAATGAAAGGTATGAAAATGAAGTGGTGAGAAGGGTGGGTGGTGTCGGTGATAGAAAGAATGAAGGTGTTATGATGATAATAATAAAGCACATGGAAAACATTGCATGTGTATTTATTAGGTATGGTTTTGTACGAGCACTGAGCTAGGGTTTTGTATTTTCATCATGTGCATCACATTAAAGAACCAACAAATGTTTCATGGAATATTTGTAAGATGCTATCAACATGCCTAGTTTTAAATAGTTTATAGTATTTGGGTAATTTTTATATCAATAATTTGGAACTCTATGACCCAATGTAGGTGGAGATTTTTACTTCAATATGTGTGCATCTAAAGTAAAGTTTTTAAAAATTATTTTAATTTTTCATATTTATCGGCGGTTTTAAATAGGTCTTTGTACAGATTAATTATCATTATATTATAATTTAGTCACACGTGTTATTAATGTAAAATTATAATTGTAATTGGATAATTTTCATTTTTTTTTTCTTTTCTCAATCACATTAAATATAATAGACTTAAACTTATTTAAATAATTAAATGAAAAACTCAAGTCTTTAAAAGTTTTATTTAGTGTGTTTGATTAGACTCTCTAATGTCCGATTAGGAAATTGTTTACTCTATTAAAAATAATGTAAGTATAGGTAGAGTTAGTCGACTTAAGTCATCTACTAATAAATTTAACGAGAATTTTAGTAAATCAATACTTATAAGTGTTGTGAAAAAGCATGAAATTAGAGATAACAGAAAAAAGGGCTTTGTTGTAGATTATGTAAGAACAATTACATGAAAACAAATTGATTCTCTAAATCATTCATAGTTGATATTTTCATCCATTATTATATGACTATCATTCATTTAATTTTCAACGATGCATCAATCAATTTATTAAGTTTCTCACATGTTAGCATAGACGTGTGAGTTTTTACCTTTTTACCTCTTGAATTATACAAACAAAAAGTTATTAAAATTAAGCAAACTGAAAAGAATTCATAATTAGAGAATAAAGATGAATTCAACAAGTGTTCTAACATAATCATAAGAGTAGAAGTCAAAATTTAAAAAAATAAATGAAGTAGACCATGTAAGACCCGAAAAAAATTAAATAAATAAATTAATATTTATTTAATATAAATGCGGATAAAAAGGATATTTATAGTAATTAATGCGGGGAGTTATGACAAGTAATAGTACTAGTTCAAGTGATTGAGAGTACTTAAATATGTTGAGAGAACTTGGGTTTGAGTTTGGTATATGTCATTAGTGTGTTAATTTAATTGTGTACTTATTTTACATGTATGCTTGACCATGGAGTGTGATAATATAATCATAGATGTATATGAATTATCATGAAACATGGAATGATTTGATGGTTGTGAATTGATTGGTAAACGTGTGGTTGTGTGTTTGAATCTTGGCTAGTGTGTTATAGTCTATATCTTTTATGTTTTGTGGTTGTGTGTTTGAATCCTGACTAGTGTGTTATAGTCTATATCTTTTACGTTTTTTTTGTGATAAAGTGGAGAAACCATAAAGATTATAGTAGTCGTTAAGGAAACAAGAGAGATATGAGCTGGACAATTATATTGTAGGAACCACCATGATAATGGGCCTTAATTTCGTTTTAATTTTATTAAATAAAATTAATGGGCTGCAAGGTATGAATAAAAGTGAGTTAAGGAGAGGAATAAGATAGCATAAAGACAAGCCACCTACATTGAAAACAAAACCTGAAATTGAATTGGAAGGCCAATTGGAGTGGGCAGTAGTGGAAGCCAAAGCGTGGACATGTTTTGGATCAAGAAGGGACTAAGTGTTTCAACTTGAGCAAGTATTCCAGGTTAGGGGAACTACAATCATATTTTTATTTATTTTGATGTAATTACTTGATGTGTGGATGTATTGGAGCTGGATAGTTACGGTGTAGGAACCACCATGATAATGGGCCTTAATTTGATTTTAATTTTTTAAATAAAATTAATGGGCTACAAGGTATGAATAAAAGTGAGTTAAGGAGAGGAATAAGATAGTAGAAAGACAAGCCACATACACTGAAAACAGAACCTGAAATTGAATTGGAAGGCCAATTGAAGTGGGAAGTAGTGGAAGCCAAATCGTGGACATGTTTGGGATCAAGAAAGGACTAAAAGTTTCAACTTGAGCAAGGATTCCAGGTTAGGGGAACTACAATTGTATTTTTTTTTATTTCGATGTAATTACATGATGTATGGATGTATTGGGTGGTTCTTGTTCCCTGTAAAAATCTAGTTTCGTTGAGTTTTTGGAAAATTTCCAAAAATTGCCTGGCACCAATGAAGGCCCACCAGACAACTCATGTGATTCAACCCAGAATTTGGGTTCTACGTAGAATCGCCTGCCAGTGAGGAAGAACCGCCAGGCGACATGAACATAAATGGTTTGATTTCTGCAATTTTGGAGTTCTATGATGTTTTTGAATGCATTGAAAATTCCTATGCTTGTATGTGAATGATTATGAATGTAAATAATTGAAAATTGCTACTGTTGAGGGTAGTTTGATGATTGAATGCTCATAGGAGTTTGTGGGTTTTCACCAAAGGCGGGGAATGAATGATACATAGGATTCTGGATTTTAATGATAGTAATTTGGTAACTTGAAGCTGTTATAGGTTACTTATGCATGTTGTACAATAGGATTGGATGAATTCTTGTGCTAATAGGATGATGAGTCGAAATCTTGGGGGTTTAGGGTTCTCTCGCAGGTGCAAGAAATTCTAGAAAATGTCAAAATCTGATGCACCGCTTGGTTGCACGTTCATGCTAACCGGCAACACATAAGAACCAACAGTTATGTGTTGGTTGTGTGGTTTGCGCGTTGGAAAAATTGTTAGGAGATTTAAGTGGAATTAATTATGTGAAAATAGGAGAAGATTGGATTGTGGGTACCTTATGAATATTAAGTAGTAAATATGATTGATGGATTTGAATCAACTAGGTGTGGAATGGAATAAGATTTGAAAGAATGAGTACAAGGGGGTTGTTGTAGTATGTGGTGTGGTTTGAGTTATAAAACGTTGTAGTGGCTAGTCATGTCTTAGTTGTAAGAATGGTGCTTCATTCCCTAGTTCAAACTTGTAAGTATTGGAATTTTATGTATAAGGGCATGAATATGTGGGGATACTAAGGTGTAATTAGTATATTGTAAAGTGTTGTTGATTATACTTGACGTGAGCATGTATTCTTCATAAGTTGAATCGAAATGCTAACATGAATTCTAAATAAGGGAGTAAATGTATGAATATGCATAGAAAAAGGGAGGCAGGTAAGATGGAATGGGGTATTTAAGTTGTAGTCTGTCATACCAAAAAGGATTGGCATTCTATCTGTGTGAAATTGCATAATTTATGTGCCTAAAACTTGTTGGAGTGCCTAAAACCAGTATAGTGTGAGTTACTGGTGTAGTGCCTGACAACGAGGTTGGAACCGTCAGGCGAGAGCAACAAAATAGGAAGTCACTAGAACGCTTGGTGCCTGACGCTGAGGGTGATTCCACCAAGCGATAGTTGAATGGGCAATACATGGTGCCCGGTGGTGAGGATGATCCCGCCAGACGATAATTGTTAAACAAGGACCTCTAGAGTGCGTGGCGCCTGATGACATGTGGTGTCCGCCAAGTGGTCTAGAGCGATATTTTGCATGGCGACGTGGGAGTTGCGCTAGGGGATAATGCATGTAGTGATGGGTTATGATGAAAGATTTTAAAATAGCTTTGGATGAAGGCCTTAAGGAGATGACTTGCTGGGGGGCCATTTACGAGTTGTAGCTTGTAATGGGGAGTTAAACATGTGGCCGTTCTATGTTGTAGCCTGATGGTAGTTGGAATTTCGGTGTGAGCATGCTAGTTGTGGCTAGTACATATTGGTTTCACTTGATTACCCTTTACGGGTTAGAGCTAGTGAGATCGGTAGTCTTGTGATAAATATGGATTGTGGTTCATATTGGGGAGCTCCACTCGGTGTTGTGGATTGTAGTCTGTAACAGGATAATTCCCACGTGTGATCTACATGTGGTGGCCAGTAGATGGGGGAACCACGAGTTGGAGTTTGTGATAACAAAAGTCATCTTAAGGATATAATTAAAGTGTGTAGAATCGGGATGCACACGATGGTGGTTGTGATTGCTTATGTGTGAGGATGGTAGTCCTTAGAAGGGTTGTTGGTTTAACTTAATAACCGAGATTTGGGGTAAATTGTTTTGCTTATTACTTCTCTTGTTTTAAGCTCACCGTATTTGCTTGTGTTTGGCGATGATTGTGTAACTTATTACATGGGAGTAGCTGGTGTTGAAGGTGAGGATATGGATGCTTAGCGTCGGAGAGAGGGCTAGTGGGGATTCGATTAAAGACTTGTATTTCTTTTATTTCAATTTTAGTATGTTTATGAGATTTGGAATTGTAATCTTTTAATTGTATTATGTTAGAACATTAAGGAAACATCTATGTAGTACATCATATCATTAAAGTTCATCTTATGGATGGTTCATCAAATCATCTAGTGAAGTTTAATAGACTAGAATATTAATTAGACTCATTTGTCTATAAAGTCTAATGAAGGTCGTCTATCTAAATTTGTAAACGTCTATCAAGACTTTAAAACTTATTTGATAAAGTGATTTTACTTAAAGCTCAATTAATCTCAATTAGACAAACTCCAGTTAAAAATGTGAATATAAACTTAATTATAACTCAAGAAAATTAAAATTAAGTGTTCAAAATGTAATTGAAAATGTATTCATTAATCATTATCATAGTAGGTTTGGCACACTACAAAATTTCAATTAAATCTTAAATACGTTTTAGAAATGTACGAGTCCTTAAAATATTTTAAAGTGTAAATTGATGGGATCTTCATGGCTTAGCATCAGGTTTAGTGCTTGAGGTTTCCTTCTACAATGGGTTCTCTAGTGCGGTTCAAGGTGCATCTAACTAGGGCCAACTTGACTAAGGCCTAACTCGACCAACCTACTTGACTTGGACTCGACCCTTTATTGTTCATCTTGATCTGAGATCGACTTTGACATACTTGGTAGCCAAAACTTAGATAGCTAATTTTTAGTGACCAATTTCCTTTGGTAGTCAAAACCATGGTAGCTAAATTTTAGAAATCAATTTAGAGACCAATTATAATTTTTCATTATAATAGTGACTATTTTTGTAACCAATAATTTTTTATTTTGTAAATTGGTAACTTAATTGGTCACTATAGTGACTAACAATTTGTAGTCACTAAAATTGGTTACTAATAATGCATTTTCTTGTAATGGAATAAAACATTAGGCTTGAAAAAATTTTAATGTAAGTTAATGGCACTGCACCTTATGAACTTAATGTTTTCAACTCCTTCAATAACTTTCCTATAGTCATCTTCAATCAAATTTTTCGGAACATTACCGACTAATAATTTGTGTTTGGTTTCAAAAAGTGAACACCTCAAAGTTTTCCCCTAAAATCATGAAAAGTTTTAAAACCATTCAAAAATTGGATTCTTATTTGAAATCTATCTTGAAAATAAAATATAGACAACAAGATTTTTAATGAGCACAGTAAATACCTTAAATTCTTTGTTATGTATCTCCTTGAAATTTTTGTTCTACCTCTTTTGTTTTAAAAGCAATAAAGACACAACCATTGTTTTCTCCTTTCATCGTGTTTTTCATTATTCACATTTGAGTTATAAATCATCAAAAACCAAGAAACATGACAAACAAACTATAATTTTTCTTACTTTACAAGAATTTCTAGAGAAATGCAAAGTTTGGAGTCTACTCCACCACATGACTACTTAAATCAAAAGAACCTTCCCCATCAACATCCCCTACCAATAACATAAATGAAATTCATCTTACATTAAGAAAGAATAGATAAATTAACACCTAAAAACATATCATCTGGGTTTGAGTTCCACGATAAGGGTTTCGTACCTTGTCAATTTGGGGCCTAAGGTTTTTTGGGTTTGGTGGAGACTTAACAGAATGTATTGTGTAAACACAAAAATCACCACAAGACAAGTCTTTGTTTGTAAATCTTTGAGCATTTAGGATAAACGTTCTTCAAGGTGGAAGAGACGACATGTTTGAAACAATGAAACACAAATGTGAGGTCCCAGTGGGAGACGAGATAAGGTGAGGAGAGACAAATGGAAGTCCAATTCTATATCTGTAGGGAAATGAAGAAATGGGATAACACTTAGTTTCAATGAGGCAAAGAGGGAGGCAAGGTCATTGTGGGATGGAAAATGAAAACTCAGAAAGGCTCATAAGAAACACCAAAGTAGAAAAGTAAAATTAAGTGAATCTATATAAGATTTACCTACTGATCCTATTTTCATTACATATGAGTAATTTAAAGTTTTATTTTATTAATTATGTTTAATACATAAGATGCTAACGTAAAAAATAATTTAATTTAATAAGATTGTGAAAAGTGTCAAACTTACCTACAACTATAGTTATTATGTAACTGAATTTGACTTACATACAAAAAAGTCTATATAAATAGGTATTTACCTACCAATTTAAATTTGTAGGTAAATTTCTGTTCATAATACGAAATTTATATACATATTTCTATCCAATGTATTAAATAGTAGGTAAATCAACAATTTCTTATAGTGGGTAGATGATTAACTTGACTATAATACAAATGTGGAGAAACATTTACTAATGACATAAATATGATAAACAATTATCTCATAACACATTTAAATATAAAGGGCAGAAGTTAAAGAGTCAACCTTACACATTGTTTTTGTCACTTTTGTTTTTTCTTTTAGCTTTAATACATGATAGTGGTGTAAGATGGAGACGAGAGTATACTCAATATTTGAAACTATATTGAACATATAAACAAAAATGATTCATGTACACCCAAATGGTCCATCGACACTTAATATATGATGTGATAAGAAGACAAAGATAGGAAGAAAAAACTAGTATATAATAGGTATACATAAAAAATCGATGTATATATATCATTACTCATTTATAAAACAATACATATTATATGGTTTTGACTGTTTTGAAACTAGTGCAAAAATTACTTTCAAATATTTAAAAAATAATCACATTCACAATAAGAAAAATTAATTAATTGCACATATTACTAAAACTTTCTAACAAAAAAGAACTCAACTTTTACTATTTCAATAAGATATATACAAATAATTACATGAATAAATACAAAATTATTAAAGTACTCAACTATTTAAGTGGAAATGAATGCAAGTGTAGATGTCAAAGGCAAGAAATAGCGATGACAAAACAAGTTTAAGTCAACTAGCCTGCTAAATTTTGATTAATTAGGTTAGAGTTTTCAGCTCAATCGTTGACTTTTGTCCTTTCTTATTTGACCTACCAAATTGGTGATTGTTAGATCGATTCTAAACATATTTTTTTAAATAAATTAAAAAGATTATTTTTTTTTCTATTATGTTACTTGAATGGTGCAAATATACAATAATATTGTAACTTGAATATTTAACACTTGCAAATTAAGTTCCAATTTTTAATTATAATGGAGTAATTTAATATCTAAAGATAATAATTATTTTAGTTTATTCTATTAGAGACATTAATTTATCTATTAAAACTTAAAAAAAAATATTGAAAGTGTGATTATATGCATATATATATATATATATATATATATATATATATATATATATATTAAAATACAAAATTAAAAATAAAAAAAAGTTAGACCCTCAACCTGCGTCATTTGATAAAATAGATTAAAATTTTTAATTCGTTTTTCTAGAACTGAATCAACCCACTTCCCCTCATTTCTTAAGAGACAAGAACAAAATGAACTAAAATAGGGATGCAAAAACCGGATGAGCACAAATTATTAATTACTAAATGAATTGGCACTATTGTAGCAATGCTTTATCACGACGGTTAAATGAGGTATGTGAAGACGGTTCAAACTGTCATTGAACTAGCCGTTGTTAAAAGTGGGGAGAAATGACGACGGGTCCCAAAACTGTTGTCATACTGGTATCATGATTGTAAGTTGCCACGTGACACGACGGTAAACTGACATGTGAAAGTTTATAATTTTTTACAAAAAAAAAAATTAAAAAATTAAACCTTGTTCCAAATTAAACTTAACCAAAAAATTAGGGTATCAAATAAGTAATTATACCTTAAAATATATTAAAAATGCAAAATTTATACGTTGTTACGAAATGAAAAATAAGGATATACTTATGTATCTATATATGGAACAAGGTAAACCTTTTTCTTTTGCTACATTATTGAATTAGTGATACAGGTTTTTGATACAACGTTCATGTTACTCATTGGAGTCATAAAATCAGGGTCTATAAACTCATATGTGTTATCCTTTCCCACTTCCACACACAAACCATGAAATACTTAATTTGATTATGAAAGCACACATTTAATAAATTTAACATACATCATCCATAATCATAGACCATAGACATTTAAGTCCTCATTGCCTACTATGATCTCCATCAAATCAATTTTATATATGAACAACGAAAACTCACTAGAAAAAAATTGGTATCCTAAGGAATCGAAGTTGCATCTGTACTCATGGTTGCAACAAACTCCGATAATGTTGCTATTGGATCCTCCCAATTTTTTGATACATGCAACCCTGTTTAATGTTACTACACACAAAACAAACATGGCATTAGTTAGGAAAATATATATACTACATATGTAAAAATATTAGTGTATATACAAACCAATGAGATATTTCGGCTAGGCTATGAAAGTTTTCAATGTTTGCGATACAATACCAACCTCTGATGTTATTATAAGAACTACAACATCACCATAAAATAAAGTCTCAACCATAACCTTTACCAAATGAGAGGGAAGACACTCACAATGTAACATGGTGAAACCTTCAAAGCACTTCTGTGGGCCACCAACTGAGAGGGAGATACATAATCAACCAAAGTGTACAACTCACATTGGGAACTGAAGCCAATGTCACCCCTTGTTTTAGCTGTAGCGAAATAACTCCCTTTAGTGCTAACTTTGACACCGGGTGAATGTTCCGGTTGTACTATAATGGGGAGCTTTTGCGAGAGTAGTAAGCTTTCTAATCACTCGTCAAATGCTTTCATGATTGCTTGTGGCTCTAATATCATCTTCTGACACTTTTGCCTGATCACCTCATGTTTTTCTCTCATCTCCTATTGTAGCTGCTCTACCAAGTCAGCTTTCATTTTTGCAAGACTTCCTCCGTATTCACATCAAAGGATGACTGAGACTGGCGTTGCGATGACCCTCTAAAGTAACTTCAAATAACCACATTGTATCTAGCAGTATGAACACGTCCAGGATGTTCAAGTTGTCCAATAACAGTATTAAGAATATCCTCTCGACCATGAGGATTGAAACCACCATGGCTTTACTGCTCAACTAGAGAATCCTGCAACAAAGAAACATACATAATTAAAATACTTTATATGCAATAAAAAGTTTATAATTAAATGATTGAAACACATTTACTTACATTCCGCTCAACTGCCCACTATAATTCATCAAACGTCCATGTTCTCGTTTTTTTAGATGGGCTTGCTTCCATTTCTCATGCTTGGATGGTGGGGATGGAGCTTTAATTGAATCTGCACTACCACCGTCATCACTAGAAGCAGAACATGCCTTAATCTTTTCTCTAATCATCTTTTGTTCTTCACCATGAGAAAGTAAATGTGGAGTCTCATTATGTGCTAGTATGAAAGTTACTTACTATTTAACACTATATATAATAAATAGTAACAAAATAAATATAAGTTATAATACTAACCTCCCATTTTTCACTTTCTCAACTTTGTAGAAACCATTGCCAAGTTTCTTCATCAATGCAAATGTACTTGGTTCAAGGACTTTCCCCTTTTCTAGCATTATATACATAAATTGTTGTCAAATTTGATTTAAATTGACGCCATTTGGTAGCAATCGAAGAAAAAATCATTGACTTCAGCGTTCTCACCTTAGGGATATCAAAAACCATCTACATATATAAGGACAAAAATATATGTTAGTAAATCTCCTTATATTTCAAAGTAAGTTTGAAAGATTTACACAATTACTTATCAAAATATCTTCCCAGATGATGTTTCTCTCTTACTCGGTAACATGATCCTAAGATGGAGTCAATATAGATATCTTCTCAAGAGCCACTACATAGAGATAAGTGTTAAAAAGTTATGCATTAGGCCTAATTGCCCTACCAAGGCGGACATCGACATTCACCGATGTTGTCCCAATTAGCTAACTTCTTGAGGGCCTTTAATCTAGTAGCTCCTTTGCCAGATCTCTTGGGAGGGCCTTCATCATTAGACATCTTCCTGTTTTAAAATGAAAATGACAAACATTAATAAAATTACTTATAAATAAAGGTGATAAATATAATTAATAACAAAAAAATTGACAATAAATTGTACATATATCTATATTCCTTCGACATGTAAATGATGTAAATGATTTTATTTAATCATTATTAATGTAAATGATTCAACCTCATAAATTTTATTGGCTTGTTCATGTTCATTATTGGTCTCCTTTTTATCGTGTAACACAACATGCCAATTTTCAGACACAGGATCGGCTACATAGAATACTTTTGAAGCTTGATATACCATAATAAATGGTTCATCTTCATAAGCTACCTTTCGAAAGTCAACCAATGTCATTCCCGATTCATCAACTTTCACCCGTTTTATTGTCAACCCATATGCATTTGAAAATAGGTACAATATGGAAGATAAAAAAATATTGACCTCTTCTGCCATATGTTAGTCACACTTGCCTTTCTTTCTTTTTTTCAAAATCTACATGAAGACCTTTCACCTTGTCATAAGCGTGAGCACCAATTAATGGAATTGAAGAAATTTCATGTTCTTGGTTTCCATTGAAGGCCTTCTTCAATCTACGATATGGATGAAATAGATTTAGAAATCTACAATGCTGAAGATAGATTGTTTTCCTCCCATGTTTTAATTGCTCATATGATGTGTTTTCTTCATAAATCGGACATGCTTTGTAACCTTTCACACTATAACCTGACAAATTTTCGTATGCATGAAAGTCATTGATAATACAAAATAACATGGCATGGATTTGGAAAGATTCATTGGCAAACCCATCAAAGATTTCAACCTCATCATCCTATAACAACTTCAAGTCATCAATCAATGGACTAAGATAAACATTAATATCATTTCCTAGTTGTCTTAGACCAGAAATCATCATAGATAATATCATGTACTTTCTCTTCATACACAAACTCGGAGGCAATAAATCACTAACAAAATGGGCCATGAACTATGATCGATACTTAAATTCCATAAGGATTCCTTCCATTTGTAGTAGTTCAACTTTCAAATTTCTTGATTCATTTTCGAATGTAAGAAATTATTTATCAATGTTCTTCCATTGCACAGAATCTACAAGATGACTAAGTAGTCCATCAAATTTTCGCTTATCAGCATGCCATCTAAGGTTTTTAGTATTAGTTGGCTTCACAAACATACTTTTAAACCTTGGAATTATTGGTAAATACCAAACTACCTTCGAAAGAGGGTCATGCTTTGTGAGCTCATCATTATTCTCTTTGTCACCATCTTTGACCTTATAACGTGACAACCCAGACTTGGGACAACTTTGTAAGTCCGCAAACTCTTTTCTATATAAAATACAATCATTAGGACATGCATGAATCTTTTCATATTCCATACCCATCAGACAAAGTATCTCTTTGTCTTATAAGGTCAAAGATAAAGAGATACTTTAACAATTGAAGCAATTTTGAAAAGCTTTTATCAGTCCACTCATTTAATGCCTTCAAATTTATCAACTTTAACACTGGTGATAATTGTGTGAAATTAGTTGAACTAGGATATAACATGGTCTCTGCATCTGTAGTCATATTTTCATACGCAACTTTAGCAAAGGTTTGTCGAGTACACAAATTCATGTGTTTCAGGCACAGTTGGAGTGTCTACCAATTCACCATGCCACATCCATGTTATATAATTCTTCAAAAATCCACCAAATAAAGATGTTCCCTATTTTCGACAACTTCCAATATTCTCTCATTCAAACAATTCACACAAGGACACCTTATCATTCCTTTATTTTCTACACTACTAACATGACATTGAGCGAATTCTATAAACTCCTTAACCTCTCTCATAATCATCACTTATATGGAATAGATCACTCCAACTCTGATCCATGTAATAATAATTTCAATACTAAATACAAATAATACTTGATACCAAGACTTTGATCGAGACATATATTTATAATATTTAATAATTTCAACACTAAATATATATAATAATTACAAGGTACAGGTCACCCCGAATTCAATACCAACACGTTGAACAAGACATTATTCATAATATTCAATGAAACACATATGTCTGATTTTAAAAAATAAAAACTAAGAATAATCAATTTACAAACTAATTATAGATATAAATAACAAAAAATAAATAAATAAATTACAAAATAACTTACCTGTGAAAACGAAGGCGGCTCTACCATGGGATAGGAGCAACAATGGCGCTTAAAGAAACGTGGAAGGGAGGAACAACGAACCAAAACCAACGGTGGTCATGGGTTCAGGATGAGAAACGCGCAACAGTGGTGGTGGGGTGGCGACGCATGCAGCGGTGGCAACTCCATTACCATTGGGTGCTCGACCAGCAGTGGGGGCGACGTTTCACAATGGCGGTGGCAGCTTCGACAGTGGCAGCGACTGCACGGGAGAGGAAAGCGTCGACGGTGGTCTGTAACGACGATGTCAGTGACAAGGTCTGTAGGCGACAGAGGGAAGAAATTGAACAGTGGTCGCAAAGGGGAAAAGTGAAAAATGAAAAATGAAACTTTTTATCAGCTAATCAACGACGATTAAGATTTAACCGTCGTTATTCGAACATTTATAAGGATGGATTTTAAGATGAGCGTTGTTTCGTTTTTCCATTTAAAATAACCGTCATTAAATTGTTATATTTATTTACTCCCATGCCATCGCATTTCTTTTGACTACGTCTACGCTGCAACATCGTCGATAAACATGTTGTAGCAATATTTTACACTAATGTGGGATCTTTTTATATCTGGAAATTAACTCTCATATTATAAACACTTGCTCCTATCATCTCCATAGAACCTCCCTATCCTCCTCCTTTCTCACAAAGCCATCAAACCCCCATTTTTTTTTCTTGATCCTTGAAAATATAATTCACTCTTAAAATCCAAAATCACAAACCCTCAATCCACTCAAGTCCCAAGTGAAAAAACTTAGTTTCTAAAATCTATAAAGAAAATTGTTGAATTTCTCACAAATTTCAAATATATATGTCAACTTTAAAAACAAAAATTACCGGGCATAAGAATTGAAAAGTCCTTGTCATAGCCATATTTGGTTTATTCACTCCGACAAAATGCAGAAACTGAAAGGTGATATTACAACAATTTATAAATTTCTTAAAATATTAGGAATTTCAAAAAAAGCAAAAAATTTATATCATATTTATGACATTACTAATATAAATATTATTCTATGGTATTCTAGCATTATTATTATTTATTTAGTTTTAATTTTAAGAAAATAAATACTTTTATATGTCTTTAATTTTTTTTAAAACATAAAGTCATGAATATTTGTTTTTAAAACTTTTAAGTTATAGAATCCAGAAATATTTAAATATGCTATTTATATATTATATATTGTATTAATAATGCTTTCGTATTTAATAATTATAAAAACAAATTTTATATGCTTTCCAGGTTTATATATATTTATTTATTTATTTATTTATATATATTATTTACTATAATTTCACATTTTTCTTTATGCTAAAATTTCTTTACACATCCCCTAAGTTTGTTATTTTGAAACCTTTTAAAAATATTTATTTAAATTTAAAATTCTTCTTTAATACATTGAATACTTCATTGTTTACAATTTAAAATTTATGCATGTAACTTAAAACTAAAAAAAAAACTTATATTTTCGCACTTTTTTTCCTTTTTCATACAAGGATAACTCTTTGCACATATATTTCACTTCTATTCTTCAAATCTCATAGTTCATAATAAAAAAAGAAGAGAGGTAAATATAATTATTATTTTCTCTTGAATTTTATTCTCAAATGTAGGGTGATGATGATAAAAAATAAGTTGAAATCCTAAAGTGAACACTCAATCAATTAGATTTTTAACTGAAAAAGAAACATTTGATGAAAGCAGTAAATTTATTGAGATTTTCTCAGCTGATGAAGCTATTACAAAAATAGCTGCCTTTACAACCGTACACGTATACAAAATGGCTATAATCACCACACCATGATGAAACCACCAACTCATGCATTATAGCTCAGGGAAATTAGAAAAGTTCTTGAAGTTTTTTCTTCTTTTCTTTCTGGTGTTGAAAGAAAAAGAAGAAGCACATGATGAACTCACATAGTAGCTTAGATGTAACATATATGAAATGCAACATCTAATTGATGAGAAGTCGTCAAATTAGGGTTAAGTGTCCTTCAAAGGACACCAAAGGGAAGAACATTCCCTCAAAGGTTGCTCAATTTCAAGCACTGGAAGGTGGAATGTTTGGAATCCCTTGTCTCTGTAATTCACTCATCACACTGTCAATTGCTGGAGCCTTCAGTCCAAGAGGTAATGGCAGCCATGGCTTTGATAAAACATCTCCAATAGCTGCATCTATGCTCTCTTTTGACTGCAAATTAAGATAAACACAAAAAAGTAATCAGTCATATGGAGTTCTACTCTTTTTATGTAGAACAATCACACGCAAACACATCCATGAGAACCTACAAATGTTAGATAGCTAGACCAAGATATACTTGTGTCTATGTGGAAAAGAAGTGATGAAGCACAATCAAAGGAAAAAGCAAAGAAACTGAGGTATGTAATTCATCATAAGAGTCACTGTTTAAAGGAAAACCTAATTCACAATTCTATGAACTTTTCCACATGCATATACACATGTTTATGTTTATGTGGGAAGAAAATACAAAAAGAAAAAGAAAAAAAGAATTAGGTTATGTATTAATATCATCCTATATATGTATATATCAGTGATAAGTGGTAAAGTTAGAAGAGAGAGTGAGAGAAGTTTTACGTTCAATTTTCCTACTAATATTTGAAAGTTTACAAAGTTAGTTCGAAAGATTTGGAAGGAAAAACGAAAGAGGTCGTGAATTCAACTACTGCATTAACAACATACTAACTACTAATAATTGTGGATAAAAAAAAAGTCTGATAAACGGTGTAAAATTGTTCTGTACTTTTTGTACATAATCATTGAACTAAAAAAGAGAAACAAAGATAGAAATCTACCGGGTGAAAATCTAATAGAGGACGAGGACCATGGATGGCAATGCTGTGATCTGCTTTGTACATGGCATGGGGTGGGATGCCAGGGACATGGTGAGTTCCAAAACCCTGCATGATATTTGTATTTTCTCTGTGGTGAGTGAGCCAAAATTACACTGCAATATAGTATATGCATGTGTTTTGGTTGCCAGAAAATGAGACAATTATTTTATACTACTGTATAGTTCTTGTGTTTGTGGTTGCAAGTAAATATGACAATAACATTATACTGTAGTGATGTTCGTAAAATGATTCCAGATTTTAAAGATAAAGGTGAAGACAATTTGCATGGCTCCAAAATAGTAAGGCTGTAATGAGTAGTTACCGTTGGTGTCAGAGGTTGTGGGTAACAAGCTGTTCCTGGTATTAGAGCATTTGGAGCCTGTTTCAAGACATATATATGAAATCTTAGACAAATAAGAAAAGAGGAACCATAAATAGATGTAATTTTATTTTGTTGCAAATATTAAAGTTAAACTACGATGTCTGTACGAGTGACTGTATTATTGAAGATACTGTAACTTTTATGTCAGTGGCTTATTGCAATTATGGTATTTCATGCAATGGAAAATTATCATAAAAAAGTGAACTTTGTATTTGTAATGAAAAAGGAAAAGCAAAGGGTAATAAAAGATAATATCAAACAAGTATAAACAAAAATTGTCTGTTGAAATACCATTCCATTAATATAAACTCAAATTAGTCTCTCTTTTTTTAATAATTATTTGTTTAGTTTTCTGTCTAGTTAAATAATAAAAGTATTATTAATAAAACTTCCTAAACTATTAAGAGAATGAAAAACTCTCATTTTTTATTCGTTCTGATATAATTTAGTTTTGATCATTAATTCTTTTAAAATAAAAAGCAATAGTATATTAATTAATAATTTACATTAAATCACATCAATAAATAAATAAAGAATGAGAATAAGAAATAAAGAAATCATAGTATTATTGTACGAATAGTTTTCCTAAGATGTTGCCTTTTATAAACAGATAGGAAATGAGAAATAAAATCAAAAACAGATAATTTGAATTTGAATGAAACTATTACAAATTATACTATAATGTTTCAGAAATAAACATTTTCCCCTTTAAGATCTTCCAATCAAACTTAAAGACTACTGTTAATAAAATTCTTTTCGATCAAAGGGTTGGCAAAGAGACAAGAGAGAAGTGGTTTCGATATGACGGCATGCTTGAAAAGATAAGGGAAAAAAATGGATATATAATGATATAATTTTTTAGTTAAAAGGAGAACTGATTCTACATATAAAAATATGTTATGCGTTATCAATATAAAACAATCAATTCCAGTATATACACATTTATATAAACATTTATAATAGATAATAACATATAGTACGATTCAAATATAATTAATTGATAAAGTAAAGCCTACTTTATACTGTTGCACATGTGCCTGCATAATTATTGAAATGAAGTTCAAAATTTGAATAATTATGAGTTTTTCAGAAGAAAGAGAAACAAAAGTTGAGAGAGTTAACCCGTTGGTGCCAAAATGAAGGGTCATGTGGTGGTGCAGGTGATGGCCATGAGAGTGGTGGTGAAGGTGGAAGGTGTTTGGGCCACACGTGCATGAAGGAATGGTTCATGGAGGGGTGCCCCCACACGTGTAGAGGTCTAAAATGGTGCATTGTGGTCATTGGAGGAGGGAACCCCATGGTGGGTGCTAGCCATGGACTCACCTCTCTCTTCCCAACACCATATATGTTTCTCCTTTGACTCCAACTTGCTGCTTCAGCCTCACGAGCCAGAAGGTGTTTCCTATGAGATCTATATTTCTGCATTCAAACACAAAAAAAAAAAAAAAAAGTTTCAGACACCTTTTTCTCAAATCCTGCTTTTCAATTATTATCATTGATTCAAAACCAAGCATCTAATGTATGGAACCATAGGACAAACAAAAAGTCCAAACTTTGGCCACTGCATGCGAACAAACTGGTGTGTCATGTCGCATATCAGTTAAAAAAATATTGATTAAGAGACAACTTGTGATTGGAGGTTTTATGTTTTTAATGAAACGGTGTATTAATTGCTTGATGGAAACGCGTTTCTTTGTTGTCCTTCAACCATACATATCAGAAAAAAGTTTCTTTCTCATTTTCCAAAATTATCAAGATTTAGAATGAAGCCTCAGCTTAATTAAAGAAATTATGAGTACACAAAAAGATTAGGTTAGAGGATGTACTTGAAGGTGGCTTGCAATGTTATGACGAGTTAAACAATCGATTCCCATAATCTCCAAAATTCTTGAAGGCACTGCTTTGTCCACTCCTAACTGTTCCACAGCTTGCACAAATCGCCTGTGCAATTCTGGGGTCCAATCCACCTACACATAACCCAGAAAAAAGGAAAGCATAAATACACACACTACTTCAAAGCTCAAAAACTTCTAACATAAAAGAACTATTAGACGCTGTTTTCTCTTCATATTTTTACTTTGAATTGGGTTTTTTTTGGTTACAATCTGTTTGATAAAGAATCTAAGTTTCTATCTTTTCTAATGCTAGGCACTGATACTTGGAATTTCTCTCTCTCTTTACACCCTTAGGGTACCCGTGAGTTTGTGATACAAAGGGACCTTGTCATGAGTCATAATTGAGACAGTGACAGAACCTTAAGTGTTAGCTCAGTTGCACATGACTCGTGTCTCATGACACTAGCTACCTTCACTGAAACCAATCGTGGAAGAGAAAGAAAAATAAATTAGCAGATAAGTTCAAAGTACAACAAACTATCTAGCTACCTTCACTTTTCTCTTCCCGTGAGGATTATTACTATTACTATTATTCTTCAACTGACCCGATGAAGATTTTCTTCCTTTTCCACCTTCTTTTGGCGCAGGATTCACCACCACCGGTTCACCATTCTTGCCCCGGTTTGACCCCGAGTCTTCATGACCTGAAGCAGCACAACAACTTTTGTCTTCTTCTTCCTTTTTTGTAACAGTGAAAACACAATTCTGGTCGTTCTCCTCCTTCGATGAGTTCATCTCCGACGACTCTTCCCCGGCGCTGACGGAAAACTCACCAAACATCTCCAAGTCCGGCAAGATATCTCCGCCGACGTCGATGCCGACGAAGAGATCGTCGAAGTTGATGCTCTCCAACAAGTTCCCTTCAGAAAGTTCATCGAAGTCAACATCATCTGATGCTGTTTTTGCTGCCTTCGAGAAACCCTCCATCTCTCCTTTGTTCTTTTCATCTTTGATGCTCCTCAAAGGTGCCACGGCAAGCATCAATCCCAAATCAACACTCTATGTTACGCGAGATTGGAAACTCCAATGATATGTTACGAGAAAAACTATATATATATATATATATATATATATATATATATATATATATATATATATATATATA
>Ga0209589_1005285_pt1 | contig 21936 bp, 25 predicted proteins | sample CowpeawhiteBW_FD_187525 | JGI IMG/M metagenome (GOLD analysis project Ga0209589, IMG submission 187525) | Root nodule microbial communities of legume samples collected from California USA - Cow pea white BW (SPAdes) (version 2) | ecosystem: Host-associated > Plants > Roots > Nodule | place: USA... | reverse complement strand
TTTTGTTTTGAATCAATCCATCATCTTCTTCTCTTGAGCTTTGTGAAAGGAACCTTCACATCTAGATAGCTTGCTATCTTAATGTCCAGTGGGGATTTCACTTAGCTTTCTTAATCAACTCACACCATATTTAATAATCTTAAAAAGGAACAAGATAATCCTTCATCAGTTATACAAGCGTAGCTTCTCAAATCGACTTTTTAAATGTTTAACTACATTTAAGCCCTACACATTTTGGATGAGTTTCATATAGGAGTCTGTGGAATACATTCCGGCTCTAGCACCATGGCAACACAGGTATTATGAGTTAGATACTATTAGACCACATTAAAAGAAGACAGCTAAATGTATGTGAAGAAATTTGTCAAGTGTCAACAACATGTTAAATCAGTGCATGTAAAGGCTAAAAAGTTTCATAGCTTCACATCACCTTGGCCTTTTGGTATATGGAGTATGGATATTCTCAATCCTTTTAGTTCATGGAATGGGCAAAAAAAGTTCTTATGAGTGGCAATTGACTATTTCATAAAATGGGTTGAGGTAGAACCACTTACTACTATCACGACTCTACAGGTGCAGAAGTTTGTTTGGAAGCATATAGTGTGTAGGTATGGGATTCCACATACCATTGTGACAGATAATGGTAGCCAATTTATTGAAAAGGGGTTGGCAAAGTTCTATGTAGGTTTGCGTATATGTCATGTTACCAGTTCAATTGAGCATCCTCAAATAAATGGCCAGGTTGAGGTTATTAACAAAGTTATTTTGAATGAACTAAAGAAGAGAATAGGAGAGGCAAAAGGAAAATCGGCTAAGGAGTTGTTAGAAGTCTTATGGGCCTACAAAAGTACGCCATAATCAATAACTCAAGAAACTCTATATAACTAGACAGATGGAGTAGGCCATGATCCTTGTGGAAATTGGAGAACCTTTTTTGTGTCGATATCTATTTGACTTTCATCTCAATGTGGAGATCATGCAAGCCAACTTAGATCTCGATAATGAGTTTCAGGTAAGGTCTGAATAAGGGAATAAGCCTCAAAGATCAGTTTGAGCAATCAATATAATTCTATAAATTCGAGATCATTTCATCCTAGGGACTTAGTTTGGAGAACGACAAGTGATGCCTCAAGCATGAAGGAAAGTTCTCAACAAATTGGGAGGGACCTTTCTGCACAAGTGAAGTGGTCAGTAAAGGAGTATACCAACTTGAGCATTTATCTGCAAGAGCTATACCGACAACTTGGAACACATCAAACTTGAAGTTTTATTATAGTTAATGGTATTGTATTCATCAATGGTGTACTCTTTCCTACCCCGATCTTTTTTTCCTAAGGAGTGTTTTGGCTAGGGAGGTTTTAACGAGGCATTATAATTAATAAGACAAAGTTCCATTCACTCCTTTTTTTTTATCTCTAAAGATCATGTGTTACACATAACATCATTTTATTTAATTGGGTATGGAAGCTTCATAGTCCAAGATGATCCCTCCCATAACTTGTATTGATTGGGTAAGGAAGCTTCATTGAACAAGATGATCCCTCCCATAACTTCATTTTATTTAATTGGGTATGGAAACTTCATTTTCCGAGATGACCCGCTCCCATAATTTGTATTAATTGGGTAAGGAATCTTCATCGTTTGAAATGATCGCTCCTGTAACCTCAATTTATTTAATTAGGTAAGGAAACTTCATCGTTTGAGATGATCCCTCCCTTAAGTTATATTATTTGGATAAAAAAAGCTTCATTATTCGAGATGATCCCTACCTTATTGATTGAATCAAATAGACCACAAAATTTGAATGCAAAAACTACAGAACAATACACTTTCAATCGATAAAAAATAAAACAATAGATTAATTTGTTCTTGAGCCTATTAATCACTTGATTAAAATTTCAAATCAATCGACTAAAATCATGGGAAATTATAAAAAATGCAGAATTCGTAGATTTAACTCAAACAACAAACTTTTACACACAAGACTTGTTCCAAACAATATTTCTAACAAGTATGGATTATCATATTACACAGAAACACATTCAAACTCAAGAAAGAATGATTTACTTGATTTTCTTGAGTTTTTAAAGTGAGAGAGATGAAGGGAAGAGAGTGGCACATATGTTTTTATATTGATTCACTCAATAACAGAGTTACATCCAGTTTACCAGGACAACCTAAGCCTTGTTTCCACTATATTCAAAAGTTTTACAAATCACACACCAAGATTACACTTTTGAACAAAGAAAAACACCAAGATTTTTGACTCACAAAAATTTACACTACAACCCTGCAAGAATCACACTCACAAACCTGGAATCATACTAAGTAAACAACCAGAGGCACAAGAATTACAAAACCTGATGGTGGCTCTCCTTAGCCAACCATACATGTAAGACACGAGAAATTTAAATAATTAAATAAATAATTATTTAATAAAGGCGGGTAGTGGGAGCCTTTATGGCATTAAATGCTAACTTTCATGATGTGGAAAAGTACTAGCTCAAGTGGTTGAGAGTACTTGGTTATGTTGGGAGGACTTGGGTTTGAGTTCTATGTATGCCATTTGTGTGATTATTTTGATGGTATTATTTTTATTATATGCTTGATCATGATGAATGGTTCAAAATTTCTAGGTGTATAGGAATTATCACGAAACATGAATTGGTTGAATGGTTGTGCATTGCTTGGTAAGTGCATAGTGGTGAGTTCGAATCTTGGTTAAAGTAAAACCATAATATATAATTTTTTATGCTTAGAGAACGAATTTGGGGAGATGAAAAGCTAGTGATAGGTTCCACGAATCTAGACACAAACAAAGGGCTTAATTAAAATTGATTATTATTAAGGTACAATTAAGGTATTGATTGAAATTAAATTTCGTTTTAATTCACTTATTTTCGTTTAGGGCTCGTAACGTGAGGAAAACCAACCACCAAACTGCACTGGAACGCTGCATTGAGAGTGGTTTGAAGGGATAGAGTGTGGGAGACCAAGGGAGGATAACTTAGATCAAGGAAAAGGCTGGAATTTTTTTTTTTTGAAGCAAGGATCCAGGTTAGGGGAGCTATAATACATGTTTCATTTTAATTGTCTTATTTTTTGATTGAATGGAATGCATGTGAACCCTGGATTCTACCAAAATGTAATAAACTATTCGGGTTTCTGGAATTTTCCAGAAACTGCCTGGCGATCATGTTTGACCTGCAAGGCGACGCATGCTTCAGGACCTAGTTTCTAGCGGATGTATATTGCCCGCCAAGCGATGCGAGCTGGCTGGCCCAATTTTTCCGATTTCTCGCATTTTTGTGATGTTGTGATGCCTGTAATGAATTTATGTGGATTATTGCATGATTGACCGAATCAGTAAATATTTGAGAGGAAATAATTGATGAAAATTATATGAGATTTTCATGAATAAGGGATTAGGGTTCATGTTGGGATTGGGGATGGGTAAGGGTGGTCTTTGTTGTGATTGGTACGATGTTTCATGGAAATTATATTATTTGGGAACGAATATGAACTCTAAAATTTTGCTAGAACCGTAAGGATATGTCAAAATATATGTTGAATGGATGAGTTTGGGGTTTAGGATTCACGTTGGTGCAGGAAAATCTAGGCAGAACCCATATTTTGTATGCATCGCCTGGCGACGCATGAACTGCTGCCAAGCGACACATCAAGTGCAAGTAGACGTGATGATTTTGCTTCACATTGGGTTTTAGGGTGTGGTTATCTGGAAAGTTTGTACATAATGCTGAGTAATTGTGTATAGGGTGTGGGAAGGAAACATATGTACGTAATTAAGTTAATTATATGTATGAATGTGTAATACTTGAAATTAAAAGAGGTTATAGGTGGGAGAATTCTTGAATGTGATATGGTACAATGGCTGTTTTGGAGTCTTTGCTTGTCTGTAATCTGATGTAATTCATGGCAATATGCTTAATTGGTAACAAATTATGTGTGGAGAAATCACATTAATAGTTGAATGATAGCATGACCTTTTTTGTGACACCAAGAATGTGTGACTTGTAATTCAGTCATATAATTATGACTGGATAAACTATATTGTTGTGAATTTTGTATTGAATGCTTGGGGTTCCTTGGAACCAATCCCAAAATGCCAAAAACCAGTAGCAGTGACGTTACTGGTGTGGCGCCTAGCGGCACGGGATGAGTCGCCAGGCGACAAAGAGAAAAACAGGGAAGCACTGGATGTGTGACACCTGGTATAAGAGGTTGTGCCTCCAGGCAGAAGAAAACTGGCAGAGGTCTTGAAAGGCACGTGGCGCGTGGCGGCGTGAGGTATCCGTCAGGTGGACAAGGGCGCAAGTTCGCCTAGTGATGGTGTGAGTGGCGCTAGGCGGTTCCAGATGTAGAGTTGGACTACGTGGAGGGTTCTACATAACTTTGGATGGAGATCTTGATGCGATGCTTTACTGGGCCCCATTTACGAGTGCAACTTGTATTGGGCTAACACGTGTCTACTCAAGGTTGTAGCCTGATGGTTTTGGAAGTCCAGTGGAGTGTGCGAGAACGTGGCTCGTACGAATGGGTTCCAGAAGATTGCCCTTCTTTGTGTTATCCGACGAGTTTGGTAGTCTTGGGACAAATACGGACTGCGATTTGAATTGGGGAACTCCACTTGGTGTTGTGATTGTGGTCGTGACAAATATATTCTCGCGTGTTGACTATTAGGTAGTGGCCTGTAGTCGGAGGGGCAAGTAGACAGTTTAAATTTCCCGCGCTTTGGGAAAGTATTTTACTAATAAATGTTGTTTATTAATTTCTGGCAAAGACGTTACATTTGATATCAGAATCGTGATTTCAAGGATTTTTGGGGTTGTGGGGAGTGAGCTTATCGCGTAGTGATTGAAAATTGTTAATCTTGATTGATTGTATGTATTGATATTAGTAACTTAAGTTGTTTAATTCACCAGCTAAGTATGTGGCGCATCCAGGCTATGACGAATATGAGGAGAAACAATGTTGGAGCTGATGAGATTGCACATGCAATCCATAGGATGATCGACACAATGCAGCTTGTTGCCATGCAACAAAAGGGCTATGGTTCCGCCAATTCGAGCGGTTACTATGGAAGATGTGTTGAAGCACAAGCCACATAAGTTTAGCGGCAAAGCTACTCCTGACGAGGCAAATACTTGGCTCAAGAAGTGTAAAAAGATATTTAGAGTTTTGGCATGCACGGAGGCACAAAATTTGACTTTCGCCACCTTTTTGTTGATTGGTGATGCTGAGTACTGGTGGATGAGGATGCAGCAACAGATGCAAATCCGATAGGAAAAGGTGAACTGGGCATACTTCAGGAAGAGATTTCTGGAGAAGTTTTTTCCAGACTCTGCCAAACATGTGCTGGATAGTGACTTTCTCACCCTATAGTAGGGCAACTTGTCTATGCAGGCCTATGTGGATCACTTTGAGTACTTGGGGAGGTTCTACTCGCAGACGATTACGAAAGAGTGGCGCTGCAGAAAATTTGAGGGTGACTTGAAGCACAAGCTATTCAGGTTCCTTGTACCCCTACGGATTAAAGAGTTCCTTGTTCTGGTCGAGCAGGCCAAGAATGTTGAGGAGTTAGAGACTGGACCCAATCAGGTCACGAGGACGTAAAAGAATACTTCTGAGACCAAGCAGCAAAAGACGCCATACAACCGACCACAGTCATCCTCTCCAAGGCTACGATGTTAAACTACGAAGGCGCACATCTTCATATAAATTGTACTAAGGCTACGGGTAGCTCAGAAGAAAGTGCTATCAACGTGAAATGCTACAACTTTGAGCAGATGGGGCATTTTTGCGAGGCAGTGTCCTAATAAGAAGCCAGCATGGGGAATGTAGCAACAGTAGAAGAATGTTACCGCTGAGAGACCTAAAGCCGTTGGAAGAGTCTTTCCTCTAACAGGCACCGAGGCGACACAATCAGGTAACCTTGTGCAGGATTCTTGTTTGTTATTTAATCACCGTGTGGTGGTATTATTTGATTTCGGAGCCATTCACTCATTCATATATAAGGAGTGTATGGGAATGCTTGGATTAGTATAGCGAGACTTAGGGTGCGAGCTGCTAGTCTTGATGCCAACATCTTGGAAAGTATCCACATACTCAGTATGTGTGGGATGCCCTATTGAAGTGGCAGACCATAGGTTCATGGTGAATCTCATTTGCTTGCCTTTGGAGGGACTAGAAGTGATTCTGGGAATGGACTGACCATCAAGTAATCACATCGTCATTGATTGTGGACGACGCAAAGTGGTGTTCCCAGAGACAGAAGGGTTTGATATGAATAATAGGTTTTTGCGCTTAAAAACTCATAATCGTGCCTCTACTCTCGAAAACACAACTTATATAGTCTGGTCTTAAGTGAAATCAATCGGTTGAATTTTTCGTACAATCAGCTGATTTCACTTGATTTAAGTGAAATCAGTCGATTGAAAAACAATTCAACTAATTAAATACTTGCAAGTTAGGGGAAAGTATATCCACTACATTCTCTAGTATATTGTTTGTGTTGTTGTTTTTCCCATCACCAACAAAATTGACATCAAGAGTCAAGTACGTTCAAAGACCTAATTTGTGTTCACAGTATAAGTTGTGGGGCTTTCGAATCACTTAAAGGGATGACATTCTGTTGTGTGTGGTATGTAATCTTGCATTTGCTGAGTGCAAATTATTTGAGTGATTGAAGCGTTGGCAGAAGCTGCACTACAATTTGAGAAAGATTGAAGAAATTGTGAGTTATTTATACATGCAATTGTAGTTGTGTTCAAGGTTGTGGAATTAAATATATGATGGTCAGAAGCAATAACAATAATTTCAATTATGAGGCTTCCTATTCTCACCGAAAATAATTGGGATCGATGGATTATTCAAATGAAGGTTAGTTTCCAAAAGTAACTGATGTTGTTGAGAATGGTTGTTACACACCTAATCTTGAGCTACAAAGGCACAAAAGGTTGTTTTCAAAGAAATCAAGAAGAAGGACGTCAAGGCAATGTTTTTGCTTCGTCAATGTGTTAATGATATTCACTTTTAGAAGAATCAAAATGCTATTATAGCCAAAGAGGCCTGGGATATCTTGGTGAAGCTATACTGGTCGAGACAAGATTAAAAAGGTAAAACTTCAAACTCTTGGGAGGCAATATGATTTGTTACAAATTGAACATTGATAGAGTTGGTGAATATTTCACTAGAATTCTTACCATTACTAACAAGATGAAATGTTGTGGAGAAGTGATTATAGATATTATGATAGTTGAGAAGATCTTGAGATCTTAACCTTCAAAATTTGATTATATTGTAGTAGCAATAGAAAAACTAGAGGATATCTTGGTGATGAGGATTAAAGAGCTTCAAAGTTCATCAGAAGCTCATGAGATGAGATTGATTGATAGGAACCATGTCCAGAATACTGAACAAGCCTTAAAAGCAAATAATCTCAGAGATGAAGTTAAGAGAAAAGGAAAGAAGAAGGAAAGACATTGGAATCAGAAACAAGGGTATAGTCTCAAAAGTATGATAAAAACAAACAAGATCATGACATGTTAGAATCTTCATATAGAAGAGGAGGACCAAGAAAATGTCAACAATAGAGAAAGAGAGATAAAAAGAATGTAGAATGTTTTAAATGTCACAAGCTTGGGCATTACTCTTATGAGTGTTATGCTGAAAAGGGATAATAGAAGATGAACCATGACAAAGAAGCATGTGTAGCATAAGAAGATACTAATTTTGAGCCATTAATTGTAGTCGTTACAAACTTTGCAGAAGATCCTCACATTGAGTCATGGTTTCTTGATTCGGGATGCTCGAATCACATGATAGGTCACAAAGAATGGCTTATAATTTTTTGATTCATCAAAGAAGAGCAAGGTGAAATGTGTGGATGATAAGACATTGAAGGTGGGAGGAGTTAGTGATGTTGTAATCATGAGGCGTAATGGCTTAAGAGCTATAATCTCTCTAATGTGTTATTTTTTTCAAAGGTGAAGTGTAATTTGCTTAACATAGGTCAATTGATTCAAAGGACCATCATTGCAGTAATGGGAAATGATCAAGTTGAATTGTTTGATGTTGATAAAAGACTTATTCTTTGAAGTAAGCTGACCAAGAAAAAAAACATTCCAAGTGAACTTTACAACTGTTGAGGTTCAATGCATGGATGCCATAGAGACTAGTGATTAAAACTAGTTGTGGCATTCAAGGTATGGTCACTTCAATTTCCATAGCTAATAATTGGCATTCAAGGTATTTTATTTTCAATGCATGGATTTCAGGTTTTATAAAATAAAAGTGGAAAAGCTAAATGTGAGGATTATATTATGGAAATAAAGGGAATCTCAAAGATTTTGGAAGATTATCAACAGAATGAATGAAATATTGAATAGTCAAAAATTATCAACAGTATCACACCATGGCTGTGACACCAAATTAATAATTAAGTTTGATTACGACTTATATATTTATGTTAAACTACCACATGTCACATCATGGTTGTGTCACATGTTAATTTGAGAATTTTTTTAATTTTTAACTTTTTTAATTTAAAAAAAAACTGCCACGTGACATGTCATGATTGTGCCACATGTCGAGCTAATAGTGGTTGCTTTCAATTTAGTCCCTCTATTTAGAATTTTGATTCAATTTAGTCCCCCTATTTTTGAAAATAATTCAATTTTGTCCTTCCAAAATTTTTCATTCTTCTTCTCCCTTGCCAATCTCACTCTTCCACTCCATAGCCTTTTCTCTTCTTCTTTTTGTCTTATTTTTCCTCTTTGCCTCCTTTTCTAATACTTTTGTTTTTCTCCCAAAATAGGTTTTGAATTCTTTTTGCCCTTTATGAGAAATTATGTTCTTATATACATGCACATTACAATACAAATATAATCCTAGCCTTAATTATAATGAACAATATAAAGAATGAATTGGTTCTAATGACAACTTATTATAGAATTCAAATCATACCACAATATCAAGATATTTATTTTAATTATTATTAAGAATATTGTTTCTATTTAGGCTTAATTACTTATTTGGTCCCCTAATTTGTTAGTTTGGTTCATTTTGGTTCTCTTATTATTATTTTTTGTTCAATTTGGTCCTCTAATTCTTTAAAAAGGTTCAATTTGGTCATTTTCGTTAAGTTGACGTTAACATCGTGTCTATACATGTCACGTATCATTTTGTGAAATTTTCAATTTTTTAAATTTTTTTACAATTTTTTTTAATTAATTAATTATTTTTTTAAAATTAAACGACCACATGTCATGTCATGGTCGTGACATGTGTCAATTCGTGAAGTTTTTAATTTTTTAAAATTTTTAATTTTTATTTTTTTAATTACTCCACTTAACTATTTAATTTTTTTTTTACATGTGTAAAAAATTACAAGTGAAAAAATGTAAAAAATAAAATAACATGAGTATTTAGGGAGTGATTTAATGTATAAATTATAAAATATTATTTTAACATAAATATATAAGTTGTAATTAAACTTAATTTCTAATTTGGTCTCAAATTTGAGAGACAAATTGAATTATTTTCAAAAATAGGGGGACTAAATTGAATCAAAATTCTAAATAGAGAGACTAAATTGAAACCAACAACTATTAGCTTGATATGTGGCACAATCATGACATGTCACGTGGCAATTTTTTTTTAAATTAAAAAAGTTAAAAATTAAAAGCAAATCTCAAATTGACATGTGGCACAGCCATGACGTGACATGTGGTAGTGTAATTTTTTTAAAATTAAAAAATAAAAAAAAAATTGAAAATTCCACAAAATGATACATGTATGTATGGACACAGTGTTAACGTCAACTTAACATAAAGGACCAAATTGAACCTTTTTAAAGAATTGGAGGAACAAATTAAACAAAAATAATAATAAGAGGACCAAATTGAACCAAACCAACAAATTACGAGATCAAATCAATAATTTAGCCTTTCATTTATTAAAATTATACCTTCCTTTAACTAAAAAGCACATTACAAAAATCAAATCATAACATAATATCAAGATAATTATTATAATTATTATCAAGAATATCGCTTCTATTTATTAAAATCATAGCATAATATAAAGATATTGATATAATTCAAAATTTTTGAAAATTTGAATTTTAGTGGAAATCAATTACCATTCCTATGGTGAGGGTCACGACGTGAGAGGAAGAGAGACCAAGGCCCTAACAAGGTGTGGAAACATTGGCATGGTGTGAAAACCTTAACTTAAACAAGAAACCCTAGCAAGGCATTGAAACCTTGGCAAGGTGTGGAAACCTTGACTTAACATAGAAACAAGGTGTGCTAACCTTCGTAAGGTGTGAAAACCATGACTTAGCATAAACAAGGGTGTGGTAACCTTGACTTAACATAGAAACAAGGTATGGTAACCTTGACAAGGTGTGGAAACCTTAACTTAACATAGAAACAAGGTATAAAAACCTTAACTTAACATAGAAACAAGGTGTGGAAACCTTGAGTTAGCATAGAAACAAGGTGTGGAAACCTTAACTTAACATAGAAACAAGGTATGGAAACCTTAACATAGAAACAAGGTGTGGAAACCTTGAGTTAGCATAGAAACAAGGTGTGGTAATGTTGGCAAGGTGTGGAAACATTAACTTAAAATAAAATCAAGGTGTGGTAATATAAGACCCGAGAGATTTAAATAATTAATTAAATAATTATTTAATAAATGCGGGTAGTAGAAGCCATTAAGGGATTAAATGTGGAATGTTGTGATGTGGAAAAGTACTAGTTCAAATGGTTGAGAGTACTTTATTGTGTGAAAGGACTTGGGTTCAAGTCCTATGTATACCATTTGTGTGTTATTAAGTTTAGTATTATTTTTAATATATGTTAATCATGTTGCTAAATGTTATAATAATTGAAGCATATTAGTTAACATGAAACATGAATTAGTTAGATGGTTGTGCATTGAATTGAACATTGGCATGGTAAGGGGTTCAAACCTTGGTGAACCCAAATTAAACTTTATTTTTTAGGCCCAATAACAAGGGGCATACTAAAAAAGATCCAATTAGGCTTCATCCAAGATGGCCCAAAACCACATGAACTTCTCACACTCTTCACATGGGCCAAAGAAGATGTGAAGATTTGAAAAGGTGTATGGAAGAGAAATAGAACACCAATAAGATTGGCCCATTGTTTAGGCCTTGTTTTCTAGAATAATAAGTCAAACAATTGTATTTGAATTGATAAAATTGGGCTTGACTAAGCCCAATAGGAGATTTGACCATGAGTTATCAAAAGAGCCAAGGTAGACTAAGTGGAAGTCAACAATTCTTCCCACACCTCATGGATCCAAAGCATCCAAGGGTTAGGAATGCTTGCTCCTTTTTCAAGGCATCATCCAATGGCCAAGATCAAGCCTTCTTCTCCAAGCTAGCATCAAAGGACAAGATGATTTCTCCTTCTGATCCAAGGGTCAAGATTCCTCATGTGTAATGGCTTGAGTATAAAAGCCTTAATTTTTCAGCATTGTACTCACTCTTGAATTTTTTGTGCAATAGACACTTTGAGTTGAGAACACTCCTCACTATTGCCACTTGAGAGTCATCTTTTAGAGAGCTTACTCTCTTTACCTCTAACCCCCTTCCTAGACTAGAACCACCTCTAAATCATTCATCCTTTCACCTATCCATTGCAAGCAAAAGCCTACAAACTTGCCTTCCACTCTTCCATGCTTCCTCCATCATTTCCGCTGCACTTGGAGCTTCATCTCTCCACCAAGCTCCATCAAACCACCATTAAAACATCATTAAGGTTTCTGCAGTGGTCATTGTGGGATAGGCAGAGGAGTGCGAAATTCAGTGGGAAATTGAGAGTGTGAGTGGATCTTTGAGGCTGAATTAAGAGAAGGCAAGGAAGATTATTTTGGAAGCAAAGCAAAAAGCACAAAATCACTCAAGGGAAGCTTTAATCCAGGTTAAGGGAGCTCTTATTCGTGTTTTGATGATAATTGTATGCTTTCGTGCTATATTGAATGTATGAGAATGCCAAATTGTTCAGTTCGGACGAATGTATGTCGTGATGATTTTATATGCGTGACTATTAATTGTTATGGATGAATTTGGCTACGTTATTATTCATATGTTGAATGTCGGGGTATTGCATGAAATTGGGGAAATTAGGGTCCCTGTAGGAGTTGAGAATGAATAATCACATTCTAGAACTGTAATTGGCAGACTATTTTAAGGGAAAGGATAAACTGAGTGAAGTATGAATTTTATGTGATGGGTGCATTGGTAACTGTCGCAATATGATGGTGGAGGCAGGAGTTGGAATTCTTTTCGAGTCATGACTGGTGCGGATAAACCTAGGAAGAATCTAGATTTTTCATGCACCGCTTGGCTGCACTGAGTCTGCCGCCAGGCGACCCAACAGTATAGCAGAAGCTTGATGGGTTGGTGTACTTGTCATGGGGGCATTTATTTAAGTGGTCATTAATAGTGTTTCATTGTGGGATGGATTAGGATTTTAGGATCTATGTATTTTAAATAATACTTGTGAGATTAAATGTGTGGGATGAAAGAATTGGGTATTTCATACATTTGGTTTGTTATAGTGGCAGATTTATTATTCAGGTATACGTACAATGCTGTCCAAATTGTGGCGGAATGAGTTATTTGAGTATTAGTCAGTAAGGGTATTGGATCAAGAGTATATTGAATGGCTTGGGTAGGTTTAGAGTAATAAGAGACAAAGAGGAGGTGTGCATGATAAATTGACTTAACCGATTCATTGTGGTTTGTTCCTTTAGAGAATCAAGTGAGACATGTTAAGGCATGATAATATTTAATTTGGGCATGAAGTAATTGTACTTGATGTGTTTTAGTTATGGTGATATGTTTTAAATACTATGATTGGTGTGTGAAAGATGCAATGCAAGTTTAGGGCCTCATAAGATCTGTGAAAAGTGAAAACCAGTAGCATTGCGCTACTGGTATGGCGCCTGGCAGCGCGGGTCGAGCCGTCAGGCGATAGGGTTCTAAACCAGTGGCAGTGGCCACTGTTTGCATGAGGCACCTTACGGCAGGGTTCGGTCCGCCAAGCGGTGACGGGTCTGTGTGACTTCTGTTTGGCGCTTGGCGGTGGGGGTTTGGCTGCCAGGCGGTTTGCTACCAGAGTCCGTGTAGCGGTTTCTAGGCGGCGCCAGGCTTTTTGGTTGCTGTGAAATCGGTTGTTGCTTTGATCAGTGGACTTAAAGGACTAAGTTCACTTACCTTTGTGTTTGGGCTTGATGGACTAAGTCCAATAGGGGTCTGGGATGTGCTTGGTGGTGGGACACATGATGGGCATGGAACTGGTTAGTTCTCGTCAGCTACTAAGAGGCGAGGAGTCCTAAGTATGGTAATTACATGCGTCGGACGCACGATAGGCAAGGAATAGTTTTGTTCCCGTTGGCTGCTATTGGGCTAGAAGTCCATAGTATGGTGAGCGAGGAAGGCTTGGATGTTTTACTATGGGCAAGGAGTTTGTAGGGCAGGACTACGAGCGGGATAGGCTCGTAGGATTGGACCACGAAAGGGTTAGTTTCGTGGAAGCACAGTGAAGTCCCAGAACCTATATTCATGCATATGACTCATGAAGGACTATGAGATCAGGGTTGGTTAATTTGAAAGAATAAAATGATTATGTACGATTTGTTATTCTTGGGATGGGTGTCATATTTATTTTTTATATATGTATACATGCATAGCTCACCCTATCTGTGTGTGTATGGCGATGATCGAATAACTTGTTATTCGGGAGCAAATGATTTGACAGGTGAGCCAGGAGATGCTTAAGTACAAAGAGTGTGACTATATAGGGATTTGATGATTTTTATTATTTGGATATTTTCTTGTTTTCAAACGGTTTATATTTACTCATTTTATGCATTGTAATAATCGTTATCTTTGAATTTCTGTAAAATATACTATTTTATGGTTTTAATTTTCCCGCGTTTTTGGGAAAGTGAGATTATAAATGAGGTTTGATTATTAATGTTGTATTTTTATTTTATTTTATTTATTCATTTATATTTATTTAAAAGTAATATTCCTTAAGGATGTTTCAGTTCGTATCAGAGCATAAGTTTTGAAAATGTTTTGAAAAATATTTTGGGACTTTTAGGGAGTGAGCTTGCTATGTTTGTGCATGTGGTTGTGTGTGTTTAACTTTATGGAGGTAGTGGTTTGTTAAACTGATGGAGTGATGTTTAACAGTTGAATATGTGGTGTATCCAAGCAATGACAGCTCACAGGAGGAGGAGAAATGCTAATGGTGCTGATGAGATTGTAGATGCAAAATCCTATTCCAGCACAGCCAAGAGCAACGATTGCACCAGTGAGGGTGGCAACGGTGGAGGATTTTCTATGACATAAGCCCGCATAATTCACAGGTAGGACCACTGCTGATGAGCTGATGCCTGGCTTCGCAAGTGCGAAAAGATTTTTTGAGTGATGAATTGTGCTGACGAGCAAAAGATGGCCTTTGTTGTGTACCTGCTGAATAATGATGTTGAATATTGGTGGGCAGGCATGCAACAACAGATGCAGACTAGGGATAAGCCAGTGAATTGGGCCAACTTCAGGACTCGTTTCCTAGAGAAATACTTCCCAGATACAACTAAGTAGGATAAAGAGGCTGAGTTCTTGGCCATGCAACAGGGAAATATGTTAGTGCAAGAATATGTTAACAAATTCGAGCATCTGGCAAGGTACTATTCTCAAGAAATCACTAAAGAGTGGAGGTGCCTTAAGTTTGAGCGAGGACTCAAGCATGAACTGAAGAAGGTTATCACACCCCTGAGAGAAAGAAGATTTCCAGTCTTGGTGGAACAAGCCAAGAGTGCAGAGTCTCTAAAAAGAGGACCAAATCATGTAAGTCGACATCAGAAGAAGTCGTAGAGGCTAGGCACATGAAGAAGCCTTACAGCCGACCACAGACATCTCAGGGTCCCACTTGCTACCAGTGTGGCGGACCCCATCTAAAGAGAAATTATCCTCAACTAACAGGTGGTGTAGGAGGGTCAGGTGAACGTCGCAAGTGTTTCATATGCGACAAAACGGGCCACTTCGCCAATAATTGTCCAAAAAAGAAGAGTCTAGGTTTGAAGAAACTAGCAGCATCACCAGCAGAAATAGCTAGAGCAATTGGTAGGGTCATTGCCATCACCTCCACAAAGGCTACTCAAGCAGGTAACCTTATTCTCGAGCCTTGTTTGTTGATTAGTCAATCAGTATTAGTGTTGTTCGACTCTGGAGCAACACATTGTTTCATTTCTAATGCATGCGTGGGGAGATTGAATATGGAGAAACGTGATTTGAGGTGTGAGTTACTTGTTTTGACTCCTTCCTCGTGTCAGGTAACTACCATTTTGGTCTACGTTGTGTGTTCAATGGAAGTGGCAGGTCGTAGATTCAAGGTGAACTTGGTGTGCTTGCCTTTGGAGGTATTGGATGTGATATTGGGAATGGACTGGTTGTCTAACAATCACATCATAATTGATTATGGTTGGCGTAGTTTGGTATTCCCCGAACATGAAGGGTTGGAGTTGATCTCAACTCAAGAGGCTATGAAAGCGCTACAAGAAGGGGCCACGTGTTTTATGGTGATGGCTAAACCAGAAAAGAAGGGTGCAACGAAGATGATTTAGAATATTCATGTTGTTAATGAGTACGCAGATGTGTTTCCGGACGAAGTACCAGGATTGCCACCGAGTTGGGATGTTGACTTCACCATTGACTTAATTCCTGGTGCGGGTCTAGTGTCCATGACTCCATACCGAATGGCAACTGTAGAATTGGCAGAACTCAAGAAGCAAAATTGAAGATCTGCTAGAGAAAAAGTTCATCCGGCCTAATGCGTCACCGTAGGGAGCTCTGGTGCTATTAGTTGAGAAGAAGGATGGAAGCTCAAGACTTTGCATTCATTACCGGCAGTTGAACAAATTAACCATTAAGAATAAGTACCCACTATCGAGGATTGACGATCTGCTCGATCAATTGAAGGGAGCAGGAGTATTCTCCAAAATTGACCTATGATCTGGATATCATTAAATCTTAGTCAAACTGGAAGATGTACAGAAGACGGCGTTCAAGTTGAGGTACGAGCATTACGAATACGTGGTGATGCCATTTGGAGTAACGAATGCACCAGCGATATTCATGGATTACATGAATAGAATCTTTCGGCCTTGGTTAGATAGGTTTGTTTTCATAGACGACATTCTTATTTATGTAAAGACGAGAGATGAGCATGTTGATCACCTGAGGGTTGTATTGAAGATACTTAGAGATCACCAGTTGTGTGGGAAGTTGTCCAAGTGTGAATTTTGGCTGGAAAAGGTACAATTTCTTGGATATGTCATCTCAGCCAAGGGTATTGCAATGGACCTGGCTAAGATTAAGACGGTGCTTAAGTGGGAAAGGCCTAAAACAGTGACAGAGGTGAGAAGTTTCTTGGGCCTAGCAGGTTATTACAGGATATTTGTGGAGGGGTTCTCAAAGAAGGTGAATCCTTTGACACAACTTACAAGAAAAGATCAGCCATTTTCTTGGACTAAAAAGTGTGAGGAGTGTTTTGAGGACACAAAGAGGTGTTTGACTACCTCCCTAGTGCTAGTAATTCCTGATACTGAGAAAATGTTTGAAGTGTACTGTGATGTTTCATATCAAGTGCTAGGGTGTGTATTGATGCAAGAAAGGAGGTCGGTAGCATATGGTTCTCGTTAACTAAAGGTGCACGAGAAAAATTACCCGACTCACGATTTGGAGCTAACAGCTATTGTGTTTGCTCTTAAGTGTTGGAGGCACTACCTGTACAAGTCTCAACGTTTTTAGTGATCATAAAAGCCTGAAATACTTGTTCGACCAGAAGGAGTTAAATATGAGACATCGCAGGTGGATGGAGTACTTGAAGGACTACGACTTTGAATTACTTTATCACCCAGGCAAGGCGAATGTCGTAGCCGATGCTTTAAGTCGTAAAAAGATGCATATGTCTTGCATGATGGTAAACGAGTTGGAGCTAATTGAGAAACTTCGAGATATGAATTTGGGAATGCAGTTTGGGCAAGGGTTCATACAATGCAGCTTGTTGAAAGTCACTAATGTTTGGTATGTCAAAAGGCCAAAATTGGACATCAAAGGTCGGGAGGTACACTACAACCATTGGAAGTACCTCAGTGGAAGTGGGACAATATCTCTATGGACTTTGTGACACACTTGCAGAAATCGACTAGAGGGCATGATTCAATCTGGGTAATAGTAAAAAAATTGACTAAGTGTGCGCACTTCCTACCTATAAATCAGAAATGGTCGATGGATAAGCTAGCAGAAACATATGTACGGGAGGTGGTAAGATCACACGTGGTGCCAGAAAGCATAGTGTCAGACCGGGATCTGAGATTCACTTCACGGTTTTAGAAATCTTTGCAAACAGCCTTAGGTACTCAATTGAGAATGAGTTCGGCTTATCATCCTCAGACGGACGGTCAATCAGAGCGGACTATCCAATCACTAGAAGATTTGTTGAGATCTTGTGTGCTGGACCATCTGGAATTATGTGTTACCCTTGGTAGCGTTCATATACAATAATAGCTATAATGCTAGTATTGGAATGGCACCGTATGAAGCACTATATGGAAGGAGGTGTAGAACTCCGCTGTGTTGGTATCAGGATGGTGAAGCTTTCGTGCTTGGCCCTGAGTTTCTGCAGCAAATGACTAGAAAAGTCAAATTAATCCAAGATCGAATGTGAGCCACACAGAGTCGACAAAAGTCTTATGCTGATAAGAGAAGGCAGCCCTTTGAGTTTGATGAAGGAGATCATGTGTTTCTCCGGGTTACCCCAACCACGGGAGTTGGAAGGGTTCTTAAGTCGAGGAAGTTGACCCCGAGGTTTATAGGACCCTATCAAATCACGCGGAGGATTGGGCAAGCGACATATGAAGTTGCTTTGCCACCTCATTTGGCAAACTTGCACAATGTATTTCATGTTTCCCAACTGAGAAAATACAAAGCAAGTATAGACCACGTACTAGAGGTTGACGATGTGTAGGTGCGGGAAGACTTGATAATGCTAGTCGGACCGGTCGCATTCTTGACTCTCAGGTCAAACATCCGAGGGGTAAGGAGATAAAGACAGTAAAGGTGCTTTAGGACGAGGCAACTCAGGAGATAACCTAGGAGATGGAGGATCACATGAGGCTATCCTATCCACACTTGTTTCTTGGTAAGTCTTATTTTCGAGGTCAAAAACCCTTTAAGGTGGGGGGAATGTAAGACCCGAGAGATTTAAATAATTATTTAATAAATGCGGGTAGTAAAAGCCATTAAAGCATTAAATGCGGAATGTTGTGATGTGGAAAAGTACTAGCTCAAATGGTTGAGAGTACTTTATTGTGTGAAAGGACTTGGGTTCGAGTCCTATGTATGCCATTTGTGTGTTATTAAGTTTAGTATTATTTTTAATATATGTTAATCATGTTGCTAAATGTTATAATAATTGAAGCATATTAGTTAGCATGAAACATGAATTAGTTAGATGGTTGTGCATTGAATTGAACATTGGCATGGTAAGGGGTTCAAACCTTGGTGAACCCAAATTAAACTTTATTTTGCTATTTTTAGTTTTGGCTTGAAATTGAAGGGTTAGAGGAAACCCTAGCAGACCAAGCAGCCAAGGATGGTTGGAAAGCAATCTATTAAGTGTGCTTGAATGACAATTAAACACCATCAATGGGACATTTTCGTTTTAGGACCTTAAATAACCATTAAAACATCATTAAAAAGCTAATTGAGAGAGAGGAGAAAGGTTTCTGCAGTGGTCATTGTGGGATAGGCAGAGGAGTGCGAAATTCAGTGGGAAATTGAGAGTGTGAGTGGATCTTTGAGGCTGAATTAGGAGAAGCCAAGGAAGATTATTTTGGAAGCAAAGGAAAAAGCACAAAATCACTCAAGGGAAGCTTTAATCTAGGTTAAGGGAGCTCTTATTGGTGTTTTGATGATAATTGTATGCTTTCGCGCTATATTCAATGTGTGAGAATGCCAAATTGTTCAGTTCGGACCCATTAATGCAGGTTTTTGGAAATTTTCTAGAAAATGCGAGACGGCCACGCGCGACCCGCCAGGCAACATAAGCCAGATACTAGGATCTGGGTTTTCCTTTATGAACCGCCTGGTGGCAAATGATGAACAGCCTGGTGACGTAAATTGGAATGTCAATTTGGGTTGTTTTGGGAATTTTGTGACATTTGTGATGTTGTCGTGATGATTTTATATGCGTGACTATTAATTGTTATGGATGAATTTGGCTATGTTATTATTCATATGTTGAATGTCGGGGTATTGCATGAATTTGGGGAAATTAGGGTTCCTGTAGGAGTTGAGAATGAATAATCACATTCCAGAACTGTAATTGGCACACTATTTTAAGGGAAAGGATAAACTGAGTGAAGTATGAATTTTATGTGATGGGTGCATTGGTAACTGTCGCAAAATGATGGTGGAGGCAAGAGTTGGAATTCTTTTCGAGTCACAACTGGTGCGGATAAACCTAGGAAGAATCCAGATTTTTTAGCGCCACCAAGCGACCCAACAGTATAGCAGAAGCTTGATGGGTTGGTGATTTGACCCCACTAAGCCCAATTCCACCTTCAAGCCCAAGCCCAAGCCCATTAAAAGGCCGAATTACAAGATCAATGATGAAGAAGATTCAAAAGGGCCTCCCATTGGATGATCACAAATTCAATGGACTTCACAAATTATTCAAATTGGCCAAAGAGATCACAAAGACTTGAAGAAGTGCATGTAAATCTAGTAGTGTAGATTTAAATTGGGCCATTGTTTGGGCTTTGCTTTCCAATAATACATAAGACATGAAACGAACATAGGATGGGTTCAAATTGGGCTCGGCCCAATTCTCATCATACATGGTCGAGATTATCAAGACAAGGAGGCTCCTTTGCTTCATGGTTTGACTAAGGTTGGTCATCACATCTAAAGGCTAAGAATCCTTCTTGTTCTTCAAGCCAAGATCCAAGGGGCGTGATCTTGCCTCCTTCTCCAAGCTTGATCTAAGGGCCAAGATCAAGGCCCACTCCATTCAATGGCTCTCCTTTCTCATGTGTAAATGGCTTCATATAAAAGCTAAAATTTCACTCATTTGTAGAAACTCTTGAAATTTTAAGAAATAGATGCAACTTGAGTTGAGAGCACTCCTCCCTCTATTGCCTTTGAGAGTCACCCCTTTCTAGAGATTTCCTCCCTCTACCTCTAGCCACCTTCCTTAGGCTAGCATAGATTAGGAAATCCTCTCACCTCCTTCACTTTCCATAGCTTGCAAGTGCCTTCAAACTTGTCTCCATACCTTCATCCATTTTCGCTTCCCATGGAGTTCTTCACTCACCTTTGGAGCTCCACCATAATGGTATCAAGAGCCATCAAACCATGGTCTCTCACGGTTTGGTAAGGTTCTTTCCTAGTCTTGTGTTTCCTTCGTTTTTTCCGTCTTGTTCTCATCTTCTTCTCCTTCTATTTTGTTTTTCCCTTTCACATTTACCGTTCATTGTCTATTACTTTGTGTTTCTCCATTGATTGCATGCAACTATGACACTACAAGAGTGTTCTACACTCTATTTGTAAATTTCCTTGCTTGCTATGGTTCACATCATTTACTAGCTTTTTTTTACTTTTCAACACCATTTTATCGCTTCCATTGTGTTTCTTGTCATTTTTATTCGGTGATTCTTTTTTCTTTTCAATTTCCACCATTCAAGTTGTGTTCTATGTCTTGTTCATGCTTTCTTTTACATGTTTCTTCAATTTTCTACCGTTTACAATCATTTTCTGCACTTGCTTGAGTGAAATTGTGCCAAACTCCACTCCATAACGCAATGAAGCTTAATGCTATGCGTGTGGTTGTTTGAATCAGCTTTCCTCACTGTTTTAATGACATTTCACCGATTGGTTTGTGCCTTAGAGTGTCATAAGATATTCATCTTCATCTATGCTTGATTCTAGATCATAATCAAGCTCCAAATCGAATTGATTTGTCTATTGAACATCTTCCACTTTCACTGTGCTTTTGCTTCAGTTTTCAACCTTATTTTCCACTGCACACCTTCTGTTTGAGAAGTGTCACGAGTGACTCGGTGCACCAAAATTTAAGCTGATTGTTGCTTCAAAAAGCTAAGTCATAAACGAAAAGTCTCCAACAAGAATCATTCCATTATGTTGAGAATTGAATTCTATAGAAATTTTTGAAGTAGAAGCAAATTTCTGTGTTTTTCAGTGCCAATTTGCTGTTGTTTTCACTTGTGTCCTAACGCACACTTTTCTTGTGTGATTTAACTGGAACGATTCATAGCACCGAATCACCTTCTGAGTTTTGCCTAATTTTCTTAACATCGGGACGAAATATTAACAAAAAGAATTATTGAAATATGTCCAGTAAAAAAAATGATAAATCTTCAAAGTTAAGGCATTTGTCAACGTTTTTCTGGTGCTGTGTTTTCGGGAAAATCACTGTTTAGTGCGTTTTTTGTGTGTTTTGCTTCATAATTTCAATGCTCTTGCTCTATACATTTGCTTGTTTATGTGTGTATTCCATATTGCCATCAATTGCTTTCATTTGGAGTGGATTACTTCCCCCACATTGGCATACATACAATGAATACCATAAGCATTTTATGAGCACTGCAGTTTCTATTTTTGGTTTTAACTCCATTCTAGGATTCCTTTTGTTGTGCTTTCCTTTATTTCAAGCCTTAATATCTTGCTTGTCCTTGTTTTTGGCTATTCAATTCAGTCTTGTCAAATCATATTCAATGTGGTTTAGCTTTCTTAATTAGCTTTTCTTGTGTTATACATTTCAATTGGCAAGTAATGTTGGCTTCAAT
>Ga0209589_1005284_pt1 | contig 21936 bp, 18 predicted proteins | sample CowpeawhiteBW_FD_187525 | JGI IMG/M metagenome (GOLD analysis project Ga0209589, IMG submission 187525) | Root nodule microbial communities of legume samples collected from California USA - Cow pea white BW (SPAdes) (version 2) | ecosystem: Host-associated > Plants > Roots > Nodule | place: USA... | reverse complement strand
TATATATTTATATAACTATATATAGTTATATATATATATAGAGAGAAATTTGTATCATATTCAGATTTGGATTTTAAAAGAAGCTAAATTATGCAAAAATTGAGAGTAAATTGTTTTCTCTTGATCACGAGTCTCATTTTTTATTTTGAGCTTCAAAGTGGCGACTCTTTCCTTCATCGTCTTGGATCATCTCTAAGTGGCGTGGCATCAATCCATTCCAAGTTCCAAGCGTTCACATCGTTATCATTTGTCAAGTGGCTTCAATCACATAAGTCTTATTTTCCTTTCTAGTTCTATTATAGTTTTGTTTTTTTAGAACATATGGTGTGCATTGTGCATAATTGTTTCTTTCTTTTATTAAAAATAGTTATAATATTTATATATAATATTATTTTATATTTCTTAAATATATATTAAATTCTTTTATAAAGATTGTAACTATATTTTTATTATTTAATTATATTTATATTATTCTATTATCCTATAATATTATTATCATAATTATAATTTTTAGTGTATATATTTAAATATATTATTTTTATAATATTGGTATTGATAAAAATAACTCTAATACATTGCATATGAAAAGTGTTGTACGGTTAAAACATTTGGGTGTTACAAAACCAAAAACATTATATTATAAAATTTGAGATGTTACACTATGAAATGGTGGCATAAAATTATAATGGACATTAGGCTAAACAAGAGGTCACTAATGGTCTCGATTTAACATGTTGCGTGTGTGCGTGGTTTGTTCCTTCTCATTATAAGAAGAAACTTTGTTAAAGTTCCAACTTCAACAAGGTACACGGAGTGTGGATGAGTACTATAGATCTTCTTGGAAGGATAAAAATAAATTTGAAAATGAAAAATCTGCTTCCAAGTTCTCAAGATTCATCAAAACAAAGTTTAAATTTAAAGTAAAATTTGTTTTAGAAAATTTATCTTCCGTAGACAATATTTATTCAGCAACAATAGCAATTAATTAATTTTATCAATATTTATAAAAAGTATATTTTATATCAAAATAAATTTAATTTTATAAACATATATACTTTTAAACAGAAAATATCGATGCATGATTCACTTTATATACCAAGGACAAAATTTGTAATAAAAAAAGGTTAACTAAAACCTTATATACGTGTTGTTTATATTTTATTTGAGTAATAATGTCGGGACTATGATATTTAAACATATAACTGATTAATAATTTTATTTTAAGTCATCCATAATTCATTTTATATTATTACAATATAATTATTAAATAATTATTTTGGTTGTCAAAGTATTATTTTTTATTTTATTTTATATCTTACATAACATATGGTTAATTTTTAAAGACTATATTTGGCTTAGTAAGGAGAAAAAGAAATATAGCAACAAAAACATGACCAAAGCAAAAGTATTATTTATTGACCGAAAATTATTTGTGTTGTTTTCCTACACGTCCTTATGAGAATGCTTGATACGAGACTCTTTTACATTTTTTTAGCATATTTGCTTGCTGTTAATTTTGTTCAGTATTTTTCTTAGTTCATTTGTTTCATAAGGTAATATCTAAAAATAATAATTATAATAAAAACACTATATTAAATAATTATTACTTAACATATTACTGTAAAATTAAATTTGATTCTCATAAACAAAATATCGTGTTCTAATGTATATGAAAAAAATGTTCTTTAAAAATCAAATTCCAAGTTACTACTTCTCCAATGAAAATTATTTATGTTCTTGCGCAATAAGAGATATTAAGGAACACAAATAATATCTTACCTCAACTCTGGACCTCTCGAGCCGACTTCTTCTCGACTTGTGCATGCCATTTGCTAGCATATACTGTCTGGACCCTTAGGGGGTTACCTGCGGAGAGGGCTCTGACAATCAAGTCAACAAAAAGGTTCTCAAAAGTCAAATCTCATATCAGGGAATTAATGAAAGCGTACCTCTTAATTATTGGAGTCCACGTATATTTATAGAGTTATTAATTATGTCTGACATCCTTATGGGCTGGGCAAATATTTGGATCCTAGATGGGTTTGGGCCAAGCCCAAGCCCTGTGTTAGCGTTTGTTGGTACTAGGGACCTTGTTTTCGACATTCTAAGTTTGGTGTTATTGACTTATTGCATATTGTCCATTATAGTGGTGGCCTGGGCCGCTATGTTCTGCTTGACTAGTCATTGACTTATTAATTTTATTTGTGGGACTATGTCTAAGCGGTCTTGGCCATGTACTTGCCTTGGTCCGCCTATGTATAGTACAATTTATTAATAAAATTGGTGAAAATTTGGGTTATTATTTTAATTTTAATTTTCTTAAATAAATATTAATGTAACACATCTACAAAAGAAATTATAAAATAAATATTCGAGGTTTTCGTTGTATAAATCCACATTACCATTAGTTGTTTTGGTTTTTGAAAACAGTTGTAACTCATATATTCAATTACCTTGATGTACATATGCACACTTTCGGTAATGAGAAAATACATTGTTTTCTCTTTAAATTCCTTTTCTCTAATATTTGCCTTGCATATGTTTGTGTTGTTGCCTCAATCGCTCTATCAGGACTAACAGTGGTATCCAGAGTTTCAGGTTGAACGAAGGGTTGTGTGGCTAGAAAGAAGCCACCAAGGTGAAGCTTGTTGCTCGTATTGGCTTCCATGGTTATTGGAGGATTGATACATGGTAATCTGCATGTGTTCGATGGCAATTGTTATGAGGATTGGTGTGTCAAAATGGAAGCAATTCTCGATTTCCAAGAAGTGGTTGAGATAGTGAAGAAAGGGTTTCAAGAACCCTCCAAGAATGTCACAGATGAACTAGAGTGCATACAAAGTAAGTGAAAGATAAGACTGCAAAGCCAGAATGTTATTGCATCAGTGTGTGTCATTTGCCATCTTTCAGAAAATATCAAAAGCCACGACGTCAAAGGAGGTATGGGATATTTTGCAAGATACGTATGGTAATTCTAGGAAGGTGAAGAAGGTTAAATTGCAGTCCTTACAAAGAAATTATGAGCTATTGTGACAGAACAGGAGTCAATTGCAGAATATGTGGGAAGACTGCAAGTGTTGACTAACTCTATGAAAGCTTGTGATAAACTAGTGAAATGCAACAAGGTGGTGGCCAAAATACTTTGAACCTTGACACCTCAATTTAATCATATGATTGTGGTAATTGAGGAATCTAAGGATCTTGAGAAGATGTTTGTTGAAGAACTCCAGAACTCATTAGAGGCTCATGAACATAGAATACTAAGAGAAAGAATAAGGAAAAAGGTGTTGATCAAGCATTCCAAACCAAAATTGATCATCAAAGATTTAAAGGTTGTGATAGTCGAAGAGGAAGAGCAAGATTTAGGGGTGGAAAAAATGGAGAATTTTCTAAGCAATTAGGTGAGGAGAATGGAAATACCCAGAAAGAAAGGGCTAGATCTAGAGGAAGCAAACAAGTCTTACAACGAAAAAAGGTTCAATATTATACTTGTGAGAAATTTGGTCACTATTCCTATGAATGGTGGCACAAGGATACAACCAAGATGAAAAAAAAAAAGGTGGCAAGGCCCATCTAGCACAATATGAAAATGATTCTAACTCAGACTGTGTAGTAAGGATAGTCACTACGAGTAGTGGAGATGATGATTCCTTCTAGTATTTAGATATGGATGTCGGAAGTGTAGGGAGAAATGGAGAATTTTTTGAACAATCAAGTGAGGAAAATGGTAATACCTAGAAAGAAAGTGTTAATGCTAAAGAAGGCAGACAAGACAGAGGTAGGGGCAAGAAGCCTTACGACAAAAGAAAGGTTCAATATTATACTTGTGAGAAATTTGGTCACTATTCCTATGAATGGTGGCACAATGATACAAACAAGAAAGGTGGTGAGGTCCATCTAGCATAATAAGAAGGTGATTCACACTCAGACAACGTAGTGTTGATAGTTACTAGAGCAGTGGAGATGATGATTCCTACTAGTATTTAGATATGAGTGGCAGAAATAGAGGCAGAAATGGAGAATTTTCTAAGCAATTAGGTGAGGAGAATGGTAATACCCAGAAAGAAAGTGTTAGATCTAGAGGACGCATACAAGGTAGAGGCAAGGACAAGAAGCCTTATGACAAAAGAAAGGTTCAATATTATACTTGTGAGAAATTTGGTCATTATTCCTATGAATGGTGGAACAATGATACAACTAAGACGAATAAGAAAGGTGGTGAGGCCCATCTAGCACAATATGAAGGTAATTCTGATTGAATCTGCGTAGTGTTGATGGTCACTATGAGTAGGGGAGATTATAATTCTTATTAGTATTTAGATACGAGTGACAAAAGTGGAGGCAGAATTGGAGAGCTTTTTTAGCAATCAAGTTAGGAGAATGGTTATACCTAGAAAGAAAGTGTTAGATCTAGAGGATGCAGACAAGCTAGAGGTAAGGCAAGAAGCTTTATGATAAAAGAAAGGTTCAATATTATACTTGTGAGAAATTTGGTCATTAATCCTATGAATGATAGCACAATGATACAACCAAGATGAACAAGAAAGGTTGGAACGCCCATCTAGCATAATATAAAGGTGATTATATGATGTGATCCCAATAAGGCTTATAGCATTGGGCCAACGCCTAGGCCCTTTCTTTTTGTTTCTTTTATTTTTCTTTATTTTTAATTAAATAAATCTGTTTTAATTGGTTTGTTTTTGTTAAATGCAGCCAATTATTGAAATATTTGGCATTGAGCCTACGACCCAATTCGTTTCCATGCCTCCGCACCACTCACAGATTCTGATATTCTGCCTTCACGTATTGGGTTTCCAGCCCAATTCCTTCAACGTCTCCGAGCCCATTTCTCTCTAAGAAGCACGCTGCCAATGCTTCTAGCACACCAATCTTGCTACAGTCCACATCATGCCTAATTGAGCCTGCATAAATTTGCAATTCATATGTGGCCCAATTCACTCACGCATGGTCTGATGTTCCATTCGCACACCTCCGTTGGCAGCCAACAACACTTTGTTTCCTCCACGCGTGCAACCTTCAAATTTGGTTTGCAACCAGCAGCCCAATATAAATTAGCATATGCCTTCTTTCACGCAGACATCATTTTCTGTTAGCATACTGTTATTGGGCCGAGCCCAATTCTTCCAACCAGCTTCTCTCCACCTCATTTTCTCTGCCCAACTTGCAAGGTGCGGCTAGGGTTCTCTCATACTTTTCCTCAAGCCTTCACTAATCACACTGTTGTTAAGGTCACACGAATTCTTCCTTCACGCGAGTTCGCTCGCTTCATGTGTCCACCCTAGGGTTAGTTCGGATTCATGTTTTCCCTTTCTCTTGCCGATAGGATCTGTGTTAGATGTCATCCATGTTTTCTTCTCTTCCATTTTCTTTCCGATTGCCATTTGTTCTATAAAATGGCAAGCCATCTCGATGTAAAATTTAGTTGAGATGAATGTTAAAATTTGGTTGAGAACACTCCCCTTTCGTCTATGCTCAAACCTTAAACCCTTGATTAGGTTTTTACCTCTTCGGGTTGCCAAAGCCAGTGAAAAGCCAGAGAGAACTGAGCGTAAACACCATAACCGAGTCTTTCACTGTGTTTTCCCTCGCCTTTCGCGAGTTTCAATCGGTGGAACGCCGATTGGAAAGGCTTTTTGGCGCGTACCACGATGAAGGAGCCTCATCAAGTGGTATCAGAGCCAGGTTGGTTCTCGGCATTGTCACGAGATAAGTTTCTTCCTTATCTCTGTTATTTTCTTCTTATATGTTTGTTTCAGTCTTGTTCCTACTTTGCTTGAGTTTGATTTTCTACGATTGAGATTGATCCACTGTCTTGTTCTCATTTTCTAAATCAATATCGTGATGCATTGTCATAGATCTCTAAATTTGTCGTTCAAATGCATGTCAAGTAGGTTTAATTTCAATTTTGATTACCTAGCTTTGAATTTTATAATCTCATGTTTTTGTCTTAGGTGTTGTTTAGTTTGTTTTATATGTTGATAATTCCATAGTAGTGTTGCCTAATTTGAGTATTGTTCACTGTTTTGTCTCTGTTTCAGTCATTGTTTCATTCGTCATATGTTGAGTTTAGTCTTTGAATTTGTGTTTTGTTGAGTTCTTTAATTGCTAGTAGACCAATAGCAATTTTCTGTAGTGTATTTTTCACTGTTTCATGTTGAACTCGTGCTGCATTCTTATATTGTTGTCCAATTGCATTTCAGTTCTGTTTGGTTCTTGTGTTGTTTCTACATTTCCATTTTTGGCCAAGGATTGTGCTGACAAAACTGTAGTGTTCCACTAACCTAATTTTATATCTGACTTTGTTCAAATTGTTCAAATGGACATTCAGTATTGATTAAATCAGTGCATAGACTGTGTTCGCATCTATCTTGCACAGTTTTGTATTCTTTGATTGAGTTTGATGCTCATATGATGCATTCTACGTTGACTGTTTTGTGACTATCCTCTAAATCTGTAGATTTGTTATGCCATAGTACTCTTGTTGCATCCTTTTTGGCCTTTGTTGTTGAGTGCAAACGTTTTGGCCATTTCTGTTTCCAATTACTCAGCAGATATGTGTTTGATAAGGTATTTTAGTTTGTTAATTGGACAAATCCTGGTTGATTTGGTATGTGTTGTACTGTTTGACAACATTCCAGTTTATTCGTGCTTAATTATGTTTTGCTTAATTCTATTTGCTATATCACTATTTTTGTATCTGTGATTAGCCTAGTGTTTGGTGTTTTGAGATTTCTTGTGTATCTTGAGTGAAGTCATTTTCTAGCCTGACTTTGCTTACCAGTTTAAGTTTTATCATATTACAATCATTAAACTTGTTTCACTTTGTTGTTGGCTCATTCATTCTGTCACAGAATCAGATTTCTGCTCTGATTGTTCATGTTCTACTTTTGTTGCTTTGTGTAATCCCATTCAGTTGTTTTTCGAAAGCATCACTGAGTAGTTCCTTGTTCTGTGACATTCAAATCAATTGAGTGCTGCTAGTTTATTCTGCGTTCACAGATTTTAAATTCTAAAGTGTATGCCAGTCAGCCTTGTGTTTGATGCAGTAATTTTGGTTTTATTACTTCCAGTTCTGCTGTCATTGCCATTGTTGTGTCATTGTGCTCTGAGTTTGAACCATATCCATTTGCCTGCAGTCGTGGTATCTTAAGTGCTTCTGTTGCAGTCCTGATTCATTAAGTGCATTCACAATTTTTTGTGCTTTTGCTTTGATTTGCTGCTACTTTCTTTGATCACACATGTCCAAATTTTGAGACTGTCAAATGACTTAAAATGCTGCTAATTTTGTGATCTGTGTTCAAGTTTGGCTCAATTCTGCTGCATATGGCTGAGATATATCCATTGGCCGTTAGTTTCTTTTTTTGTATGTCTGTTTCAATTGTTTTTAAGTTGAATCAATCTTGAAATCTGTCATATGCATTTGTTTATTGATTTGGTGGTAGAAACTTGACCTTTGTGTGAGCTGTTCTTCAAGTTTTTGAGAGCTAAAAAGAAAATGAGGAAGAAATCAATGACAAGAAAAAGAATATGATGCGAAAGATAAACACATCTGAAAATAAAAATGAAAAAGTCTTGATTGAATTTGAAAACATTGTTTTTTAGCAACATACAATTTGTCTTGCCCAGTTCATCGAATGACTACTGCTTTTTAAATGTCAATTGCATATGCTCTTGATTCATCTTGTTTTGAGTCTTATTGATTTTGGTTTTGTTAATCGTCTTCTAGACCCCTTCTTTAGGTTCCTTTTGTGTGCCTTCTTTATTAGTTAACTTGTTTTCTTGCTTGTCTTTATTGGCTATCCTTTGAGTTTGTCTATTAAATCTTTCACTTGATGTTGTCCAATTCTTTCATTTGAGCTTTTCTTAACTTTCTGTCTTGGCTATTCTTAAGTGGCAACACTTGCTTTTTTTGGTTTTCTTTGCTTTGGACACTCACTTTTGTTTGGCAGCCCTAATAGGTGAAGCCTCTTCTTGTGGGGTGAGTGAATCTGTTGGGAAGTAAAACTGTCGAGAGGAATTGTGGGAGTAAGCTGGGACTTGAGAGCATCAACGTGGGAGAAACACTTGAGGGAGACACACTTTGGAGGCTGGATCGAGAGCTAGAGAAATATAGCTTGGCATAGTTTTTTTTTTTGTGCTTATTGTTGTTTTGATGTCACGGATTTTGGTTGTATATTGTTTTCCGTTTTTTGTTATTTCATTTGGCTTAGGTGGGAAAATGCTTTTGAGCAATCCCATCCTTAGCATTTAATTGTAATAGTTTAAGCGTGTTTAGTGTGAGGTTCAAGGGGTTCCAAAGGCCACTTGAATTTTCACTTAGGATTTTCATCTAGTTTATGTTTTCAGTCTTTATGTTTTCAATGTCCAGGTTTTGTGTGATTTGTATGATTGTTTCTATGTTTTAGGTCATCGTGATATCTAGGTGTAATGCGTTTATCACCTAGTTGACCTTCTTTTGGTCTTAAGTTTTCACTCTGTTCACACACTTTTTCCAATTGTTTTTCACACAATTTGTTTTCATTTGTATTTTTATTGAGAATTTTTGTGAAAGAAATTTAGAGATCTCTGGCTAGGAAAGACTTGGTTTCTAATCTTGTCCATGAGACTCACCTCCCTTTCCTGGGAGTATCTCTAGAAATCTTTTCCACTATTTTCTCTTTAGAAATTCATCAACTTCTTTGTGAAAAATTGTTTTGCTAAAAGTGTTTTAAAATGAGTTTTTCTTCTAGTCGTATGCATGTAGATAGGCATAGTAGTGTGCATTTAGGTAGGCATAGTAATCATGAGTTGCATCATACCATTCATAGTGACATTCCATTCTTTGGGGAAGATATAGGACCAATATCATTTAGAGATTGGATGTGGGATACTGAGAAATTGGTGTAACCATTGTTTAGTAAATATAGTCCAATAGACATTCTTAGACATGTTACTTCTAGGTTTGTAGGACGTGCATTTGATTGGTGGCAAGGGAGACGGTACAGAGTGAAAAAGGGGAGAGAATCATGCATTAATACATTTTATGAATTGAAATCATGCATGTGGAAACACTTCATTCCCCCTTCCTTTAGGATCACTAAAGCGTAACAAGCTAGGATAGAAAACTCCATTGACATAGGGGATGCATTCATCCAAAACATTGCTAAGTTTTCTAGACTAGAAACAGATTTTAAGCATAATTTAGACTTGTTCTTGAGTGAACAGAGAGAGAGAGAGAGAGAAACATAAGAGAGAGCAAGCAAAATTTGCAAAGCTTCGGGAGTTGGAAAAGAATAGAGAAAAAGAAGAGCTTGAGAAGCTTTGTGCTAAAAGAGAACAAGAGAAAAAAGAGATAAAAGAGAAGAAGAAAAGAGAGGAAGAAGAAAAGGAAAAAGAGGAGAGTATTACAAAAGTCCAAGAAGAGAATGAGAGAAAAGAATTAGAAGCAAAAGAGAAAATAAGACAAGAGAGTGAGCTTGAAAGACAAACCAAAGTGGTAGAGTTAACAAGCATTTCAAATGAAAAGAGGGAACTCATGGTTAGGGATTTGGTGTTCCATCCTTCACCAATTCCTTCCATTAAATCCCAATTTCAAAAGGGAGTTTACCCATGTTTAAACTCTTCTCACTTTTTCATTAAATCTTTTGTTTTGTTTTCCTCTAAAAAATTTTGTTCTCCATCTCATTCCCTTATTTCATCCTTTTCAAAATTTTGTGTGAAAACAAACTTTGACTTCATAACTCATTTCAAAATTCATCTAAGTCAAAGTGTAAGACACTATAAAGTGGGCTGGATATCACCTTTTTCAAATTTTAACAATCCATTTTCACACATTGCCCAATCAATTCTTCTGCATGGTCATTATGATTTCATTATAATTTTGTTTGATGATTATTGCAGATTTATTTTTGATCCTGGAGGAATCTTCATTTTGGTTCTTGTGAGCCTTTCACCTCTTGATCTGAGGACAGATCCTCTTCAAGAGGGAGGGGATGATATGATCCCAATAAGGCTTATAGCATTGGGCCAACGCCTAGGCCCTTTCTTTTAGTTTCTTTTATTTTTCTTTATTTTTAATTAAATAAATCTGTTCTAATTGGTTTGTTTTTGTTAAATGCAACCAATTATTGAAATATTTGGCATTGGGCCTATGGCCCAATTCGTTTCCATGCCTCCGCACCACTCACAAATTCTGATATTCTACCTTCACGTATTGGGCTTCCAGCCCAATTCCTTCAGCGTCTCCAAGCCCATTTCTCTCTAAGAAGCACGCTGCCAATGCTTCCAGCACACCAATCTTGCTACAGTCCACATCATGCCTAGTTGAGCCTGCATCAATTTGCAATTCATATGTGGCCCAATTCACTCACGCATGGTCTGATGTTCCATTCGCACACCTCCGTTGGCAGCCAACAACACTTTGTTTCCTCCATGTGTGCAGCCTTCAAATTGGGTCTGCAATCAGCAACCCAATATCAATTAGCATATGCCTTCTTTCACGCAAACATCATTTTCTGTTAGCATACTGTTATTGGGCCCAGCCCAATTCTTCAAACCAGCTTCTCTCCACCTCATTTTCTCTGCCCAACTTGCAAGGTGCGGCTAGGGTTCTCTCACACTTTGCCTCAAGCCTTCACTGATCACGCTACTATTAGGGTCACACGAGTTCGCTCGCTTCATGCGTCCACCCTAAGGTTAGTTCGGATTCATGTTTTCCCTTTCTATTATCGATAGGATCTGTGTTAGATGACATCCATTTTTTCTTCTCTTCTGTTTTCTTTCCGGTTGACATTTGTTCTATAAAATGGCAAGCCATCTCGATGTAAAAGTTAGCTAAGATGAATGTTAAAATTTGGTTGAGAACACTCCCCTTTCGTCTCTACTCAAACCCTAAACCCTAGATTAGGTTTTTACCTCTTCGGGTTGCCCAAGCCAGTGAGAAGCCAGAGAGAACTGAGCGTAAACACCATAACCGAGTCTTTCGCTGTGTTTTCCCTCGCCTTCCATGAGTTTCAATCGGTGGAACGTCGATTGGAGAGGCTTTCGGGCAAGTACCGTGATGGAGGAGCCTCATCATTCTGACTCATATCGCGTAGTATTGATTGTCACTACGAGGAGTGGAGATGATGATTCTTACTAGTATTTAGATACGGGTTGCTCGAACGACATGATAAGAAACAAGGAGTGGTTAATAGATCTTGACTCAAACATCAAGAAACACATAAGATTTGTTGATAATAGCATCATAGTTTTAGAGGGATTTGGGAGAGTACAACTCAAAAGCAAGAATGAAAAGACATCATACTTGAATGATGCATAATATGTTCTTTCTAAGAAGAACAATATTTTAAGCTTAGGGCAACTGCTTGAAAAGGGCTATATTATGTTTCTGTAAGAGAATCATATTAAAGTGTTTGACAACAAACATTGGCTTCTGTTCAAGGCACCTATGTAACATCCTTTAATTATACTATCAATAAACAATGTATTACATTATTTATAAGCATTTTATTATATATATATATAATATATATATATATATATATATATATATATAAATTACTACAAAATGAAATAATATATTATTAGAAATAATAATATATCTATTATAATAAATTATGAACACATAAATATTATAAATATATAAGAAAAACTAATGATTGCAAGAAGGCCTATAAATAGGGGTAGAATGAATGCGAAAGGAAGGAAGAGATTGACAGTGAAGAAAAAGAGAGAGAGAGAGAGAGAGAGAGAGAGAGAGAGAGAGAGTAATAGGAGAATCATTGAGAATAGATACTAGAAAAAAAAAACTTTCACGAAGTACAAAGTCGCTACAAATTTTTGGGTTATATTCTTCACAACAGTGACTAAGTTAAGGGGGGGTGTCCCTAACCCTATCTTAATCCTTATCTTAATCGATAGTGACTAAATTTTTGGGTTATATATTTATAACTTATTTCATATTTTTATAAGTAAGTGGGGTGTCCCTAACGCTATCTTAATCCTTCTCTTACTTATTTCATACTATTTTCCAAATGGAGTACCCTAATCTTACTAACATTTTTATATTATTATTTATGATGCTTAATTTATTGTATATGATAATTATATATATCGTATGAAACTATATAAATTTATTTATGATATTATATATATATATATACACTATATATATGGTAAATAACTTGGTCAAGGGAGCCTCTGTTAGAACCTTATCAAGTCATTGCGATCGACTAAGGGCAAGCTCATTCAAAGCCCCTATCGATCGATCAATTACTTGGTTAATGAGTGTTTGCTAGAATCCCTGCCAATCAAACTCAACCAGCTAAGGATAATCGATGAGTACCAACCCTAAATCAATCAGTTAAGATAAAACTCGTTCGGGACTGCTTGTCGATCAGTCTAGAAGAAAGACAGAATAACTACGAGTTGAGAATCTAGCAATTAACTCGAAATGGTAACTTAAACTTTAGGAATGAAGGGCACAATAAATGATGAAGGGCCAAATTAAATTATATCATAAAAGCAATCCATATAATTCCAAGGGTCGATCATAGACGATTAACACACAAAATATTTGATCGACCTTGATCAGCCTACATAAAAACGTAATAAAAAACTACAAACTAAAATTAAATAACAAAATCTAGAGGTTGGTGGGGTCTTCATTGTCAGCATCCTCATCATCAAAAATATCCACATGGACAAGAGGGGCTTCGGTGGTAGTGACCGCAGGTGCGGGGTGGTGGCTCGCACACATTCACCAATTTCCCATAGACAACGTCAAATTTGGAGTTGAAGGTAGTCGGTAGATCAAAGGAAGTGTCAAAGAAATACGTCGTTTGGTTCAGCACCTTCTAGAAGCCAAGGTCGTGCTAAGTGAACACCTGCTCATCAGCTTCAGGAAGTTCCTCCTCCAACTCTTGACACCTTTTGGCTTACCCCTACAACGTCTTCTAGTCGTCCAAGTGAGTGATGAAATGACACTACAACTTATGCGCCTTGATAAGTCCTTTATCTTTGGTGTTTTTCTTAGTGAATTGAATTGGTTTGGGTAGGTTTAAGTGGTTAATTAGGAGTCATTAGCCTATAATTAGTCTAATTAGAATTCTAGTCCAGTTTTACAAAAGTGGTTTAATTAGGTGTTTTTAATGCATTCTTTAGCACAGTCACCAGGAGTACCAATACTTAGGCCTTGGTTTAATGCATGAAATAGCTTCATGATTAGGGAGTAGCATATTAGTCTAGTCTTAGGTTAGATTGGAAGGCTTAGAAGTAGAGTTGGCTTAGCTTTAGTCTAATTCTAAGAGCTCTTAAGTTAGTGTGCTTAACATTCACAATTAAGGTTTTTGAGTTCTCTATAGAACTAAGGATCAAGGAAAACTGCAAATGTCCAAAGGGAGCCATGAAAGAAAGCTAACCTAGCCAAATTGCTCCCAATGGACAAAGTTGATTTTTTGTTGCAAGAGTTTACCAAAGTTTGAGCAAGAGTTAACTTTTTTATTTTCATTTCCAATGAGATGGAACTTTTTGGGAAAGCTTTAGGACATTAAAATACAAATGTTTTGACTTTGAGATGGTTGAAAAGTGGTCCATGGATGCATATCACTCTTGAATATTGTTTTTGCATGTTTAGCTCTTTTAGGTGAATTGTAGACATAACATAGTTTGGTTTTGCGAATTCTAACTTGTTTTCCTAGTTGTAAGGTAGCTAATGGGTCAAAATAGATCTGCTAAAATGGAATTGGGTGTGAGAAGTTGTTGTTGTCATAAAGGTTGAGTGGAGCACGAGCCATAGAAGGTTATCACATGAAGGACCCTTACATGAGTGACTTAGAGTTGCTACAAGCCAGCTAGATTCGATCACCTACTGCAGCAAGTCATGGATGGTGAAGCATTACCAAACATGAGCAAGTGACCTAAAGTAAGCTGGCATAGTTGCTGGGAGACCTGCCACCCAAGTTTCAAGTGGAATTGCAAAGTAGTTAGGCAAAAATATTGTAGTTTAGTTATTAAAACCTGTAAAACCAATAGTAGGTTCTGTTTTTGTTATCTGTGGCACCAAAACACAATTCAATCATACCAGAACACACTACACACCATTCATCATCCCTCTTCCATCACGAAAACCATTTTCTTTCCTCTCCACCATAAAATAGCACCCGTAGAACAACTACTATTGTTCTTCTTCACCATTTTTTGCATTTTTCTGCCATTATTTTGCTAATTCTTGAAGTTGTTTGCATGCTACTCTTTTCATTTTACTGAATACATTTTTTGTAAACATGTTTCTCTATATTAGATTTGTGTTGTCCTTTCATTTTCACCGTTTAATTATTATGTTTTACGTTTTCCACTGCTGAAATTGAGTTCATGATTCAAGTTTGAATGATTGAGTGATGTTCATCTACCACAACATTGAATTTGACTTGGAGACGAGTTGAATTTTCAAAGGATACGCAGTCATTCTATTTAGATATCAAAGGTCTTTTCATTAGGATCAACCATACATAAATCATCAGCTTGAATCATGAATTTTGTACGCGCCACTATTCCATTCACAATTTGATTTCGAAATCATTGACTTTGTGTTTCTCGTACTTAATTCATGTATTTAACACCATCATGATGTTATGAATAGTGTTTCTGAACCATTTGCACATCCAATTCTTCATTCATTGCCTTCAAGTTCTCGTTCACGTATCAATTTGTTATTTCTGGTAGTTAGGATTCGTCAATTGGGATTTCAAGTTATACTCGATTGTTTTGAACAATTTTTGTTTTTAGTTCAGTTGAGATAATTTCCAAATGTTCTACATCATTACATTTTCATTTCATGCATTAGAGATTGAAATTTGATGTTGCCCTACACTCTTGAAGAAGAATTCTCGAGAAAATTTTCAAAATTTTGATTACTGTGTTTGTGAGTTTTAATTCATGTTCAGTGACTCAATTGAGTTCCAATTAGGTATTAGAATCATTTTGCATAGCAAGATCGAATTTAGGATTCCCGTATTGCATAGTCATTCATATACACAGTTAGTTTTATTTTTTCATCAAACAACTTAGGTACATTGTAGTTCACCTAGGCATTTCATCAAACAACTTACATTTTTTTCATATTCATAGCATTTCAAGTTCATTTCAGTTTTAGATTAAGTATATTTTGATTAGATTCCCTCCTTTTTCACAAGACTTGTTCAAAAACTCAATCATTTCCCTTACCTATCATTTGGACTGATCCTCGATTGTCCACTTTGCTACATTAGTTGGTTTAAATGAGGAAATCAAGTTTTGACTAAATCTCTAAGCAACAAGAGGTTTATCACACCTCACTAGTAGTCGCCTTCCCCTTTTCTGCCTTTTCCACTTGTGAGGTTGTAACATCCTGGCTAGATATTACTAGTTTAAATAAAACAAAAATAATACTAAACAAATAAATAGGCAATTAATAATCATTCTTTCCCAAAGCGCAAGAAAATTTTAAATTTTATTAAAAGCACCATAATTCAAATACATAAATTCAACTCAACTAATACAAAATCCAAGGTCTAGTTATAAATAAACTGTTTTCAAAATAGTAAAAATGGTCCATAAAAAGGTTTCCCATGTTAGCCCTTCTCCAGCACTATGCCTCTCCAGCTCCACCTGAAACATCATATACTCTCGTGTAACCAGTTACATGATCATCGCCAAACGCAAGCAGATAGAGTGAGCTTACAGAATAAACAAATAATAAACATTATAATGTAAACACACCCCCGTCGAAGAACCTCCATCATCCGATACTCTAAATCATGGCCACAAATGTAACGTCCTCGCCGAAAATTACTTATTAAAATAAATAAGAATATAAATAAAATAACAGCCTCATTTACTTATCATCAATTCCCAAAAAAAAACGCGGAAAAATTTAAATTTAGAAATCCAACGCGCCATTACAAATAAAAAATGGAGTCGCATCGTTCATATTACCAACAAAAAGTGTCTAAAAAATTTTACAATTAAATCCATAGTGCAACATAGTAACTAGTAATAAAATCCCTGAGATATCCCCACTCCGTCTCTAAGCGTCTGCCTGCTCACCTGCATCAACATCTGCTCTCATGTAACAAGTTACATGATCATCGCCACACATACACAGATAGGGTGAGCTCATTTAAATAAAATCAACAATATAATATTAAATACCATATTAACAAATGTAAACCCGGGTTAGTACATTTTCCCCTTTTCTTTTTACTACTTAACTTCCAACACTTTCCTTTAGACATCTATCATTTCTATACCCTTTAGGTGAGAACAATGATCGATCTTCGCTGCACGAGTGTCTACTCGCCCCTCCGACTACAGGCCACCACCTGATAGTCCACACGTGGGAATAACCTTGCCACAACATCTCACCATGACACCAATTGGAGTTCCCCAAAACAAACCTAAGTTTGTAGTTGTTTCCAAACTACCAAATCTCTATCAGAATCCATTGAAGAGGGATATCAACAGAAACCTCGTAGTACGAGCCATAACCCGCACACTTCACTGGACTTCCTAAACCACCAGGCTACAACCTAGAGTGGTCACGTGTTACCCCAATACAAGTTGCACTCGTAACTGGGCCCCCAGCCAAAGCATTGCATCATGAACATCCCCTAAAGCGGTGTAGAAAGCTTTCCTCGCGCACCATCACTGGGCCAAAACTGTCTGGCGTGCATCTCACGCCGCCAGGCGAAATTCAGCTCCAGACCACCTGGCGGGCATCCCACACCGCCAGGCGCCACGCGCCTACAGTACCCTTACAGTACCGCTACCGCCTAGCGGCCACCACCACGCCGCCAGGCGCCCTGCTCCGCCGTCACCGCCAGGCGCCTGCTTCCGCTGTGACCACTGTCACTGATTTAATTCCCGTCCGCCTGGCAGCTCGCTCACGCCGCCAGGCGCTATACTAGTGGCACACTGCTACTGGTTTCTTGGCACTTATACAGATCCCAATGGACCTCAAATCATACAACACACCAAGCTATAAAATAATTATGACACACCAACCACAATTCTATCACTAGCAACGCATACACACCTTTTTAATCATGTAAATTTTAATCACCAAGATTGCACACACTTCTCAAAATACACCAACAATGTAGCAGAATAACTACAACACTCAATAAGCAGATTGTCATATATCCCTACATGTTACTAAAAAATGAATTGCACTTCACCCATTGCACTTGCCCTTCTTCTCCATTATTAGCATACCATCTCGTTAACAATAACGCCACATGCTAATTCACACTTCCCGTTTTACTACTTTAGTATACTTTCTGGAATATATCTTAGCACATACAGTAGAACATTTACATCCTCCCTGGTATTATAACACTTTTCCCACCTTCACTATCTCTACCCTTCCTTAATCCCTAACAGGCCACCTTCATTTAATGTTCCATCTTAGACATATATATATATATATATATATATATATATATATATATATATATATATATATATATATTATAATGAATTTCTAACTATATCACCAACCACACGAAACCCATGCCAATCAACCACAATACGCTGCATTGTCAGGCCGCCTAGCGGCAGTTCATGGGTCGCCAAGCGGTGCATGTAAATCTGGGTTCTGCCTAGAATTTCCAGCACTGCACTACACCCAAATATTCTGATTTTAAGGTACCTACCTTCATGCTAACATGTTTCTATATGCACATACCATACAGAGTTCATACAACACTCATCTTATCGTCAATTCTGGAAAATCAATACACCTTTCATTGCAACTTTTAATAATTATTGTCCCCAATTCCAACATGAATTCTAAAACCCCAAATTCACACAACATACATAACTTCAATATATCATGATCACCTGTAGAAATTCACAACATAGGATTCATGTTCGTGCATATAAATTATCATGTCACATCACAGAAAACACCAAGAACACCAAAACAACCAAAATTGGGTTGCGCGATATGCATCGCCTAGCGGGTCACCCCTCGACCGCCAGGCAGTTCACGGTGAAACCTAGAAAATGAGCAAATAAGTATGTGTCGCCTGGCGGCTCATACATTGCCGCCTGGCGGTTTCTGGGAAATTCCAGAAACACCACTGAAACGAGGGAAATAACGAAATACAAACAAGCCATACGAACTCCCCTAACCTGGATTTCCTTAGCTTCGCCTTGACTCTCGCAAGCTTTCCCTTAATCACCAATGTCTTTCTTCTCCTTTCTCTCAAGACAGTCCTCAAGCTTCACTCAAAACTCACCCAAAACCCACCAATTTGTGCTCTCTACTGTATCCACACTGATAACCTCACCAAACCCTTTCTCCTTCTCCTAATTAGCTTTTTATTGAGTTCTTAAAATGGTTAAATTGCCTTAAAACGAATTTTGCAATTAATTTATCATTAACCTCCCTTAATGGCCTATTACCTTCTGTTTTCCCAACCACCCTTGCTGCCATACACCCTAGGGTTTACGTGCCTCTTCATGTGCATGCTAGAGTAAATTTTAGCAAAAAGAAAGTACTTTGTTCAAACCAAGGTTTGAACCCATCACCACACAATTCCACTTCAAATGTACAACCAACTCAACCAAGTCATATTACATGATAATATTCATATGTCAAATATTATATCCTTACTTATCACACCCAAGCATCTCTAAAAATATTACTAAGAATTAAATAACACACAATTGGCATACATAGGACTCGAACCTAAGTCCTCTCACACAATCAAAGTACTCTCTCCCACTTGAGCTAGTACTTTTCCACGTCAAGAAGGTTAGTATTTAATGCCATAAAGGTTTCTCTTACCCGCATTTATGAAATAATTATTTATTTAATTATTTAAATTTTGTGGGTCTCACAACAACCATGTACATCCATGTTCTACATACTCTAATAATGCCACAACTCGTGGTTCCACCTCTACAAGCCACCACTCGTAGATTACACGTGCAAAACTATCATGTTACAAACCACCATCCGTAACGTCAAGTGGAACTCCCCAATACAAACCACAATTTGTATTCTCAACACAAGATTCGCAACATCATAAGCCATTACCCGTGATTGCTAATCTAGTAGAGCCAATCAATATGAGCCACAACTCGCATGCTCACACCGGATTTCCAATATAACTAGGCCACAACCTAGGATTGCCACGTGTTTACCCTCTATGGCATCATCCAAAACGATGTAGACCACGCACAATTCCAATTTAATAGCCTTGTCCCCTGTGTTATCGCCTGACACTGCATAAGCACCGTTAGGCAAAATTGCGTTGCAGACTACCTGACAGTAGTCACATGTTGCCAAGCTTCACTCACTCCAAAAGTCTCTGCTTTGTCATATATCACCTGGCAGAACCATCCTCACTGCCAAGCACCTATTGTTCCAGTTGCCTCTATTTTGGCCATTATTGCCTGGCAAAACCATTCCGACCAACAAGCGTTGTGCGTTCTAGGGACCCCCTATTTTTATATCTATCGCTTGGCAGTTCAGACCTCACTACCAAGTGTTACACTAGTACAATGCATCTTACTAGTTTTTACAATCATGGACAATTTTTAACATACTCAGTTCATACAAGTCCTGATCCATAATATAACATGCACCACTACATACTTTCAACAATTCTCCAAATCATTATATCCCACCTCGGACACTTCCATATATATATATATATATATATATATATATATATATATATATATATATATATATATATATATATGTAATCTTATGTATTCACACTTTGACTTATAACAAATATAGGTGCTTCCAAGGTAGTCCTTCATATTCATGGTATATAATCCAATAACATCATTTTTACTTCCCTACTATCACTATATACCAATATGATTCAACCCACTACTTTGTACCTCCTATACGTCAATCCTAACTACCTTCACAAGGATTCACCAACTTAGATCATGCTACCATTGTACTTTGACCAACACTACCCAAACTCACATTAAACTTTGCAATTATCACTGTTATCATCCAAACTTAATCCACATAACGTATTTCCCTCACAAAACTTATCTCATTCCTTTATTTTCACATTTCATGCCTGCTTAAGTTTAGTATTCACCTACAAATACCTTCCATGCAATATTATCCCACAACCTGTACATACTTTACTTGTTAACGCATTTTCCCTTCCTAAAATAAGGTACCCTCCAACAACACCCAATATCACGTACTGTACCTTTCAAAAATCACAATTTGATTCTCACTACGTTGGTGCTTGGCAGCAAACTAGGTGTCGTCAAGCGTTGCACCCAAATTCTAGGAATTTCCCAGAGTTTTTCAGCACCTATTTGAACCCTAACACCCCAAATTACCCTTCCTTTCACCAATTTCCACCCAATAACCTCCAGTCATGTGTTTTACTTCCACAAATAATCCATTTGAATTCAATCACACCGAGTTTCATCACATTTTATACCACAATTATCCCCTAGACTCAAAATTCTAAAATTTTCTCAAACCCTAACATGCATTCATGTTCATACACACAATTATTCATCCAACAACTCAAAACACAAAACAACCCCACAATTCATAACATTCAACATTCAACGCAACACTAAGGATCATTTTCCCTCAATCAAAATCACCTCAAAATGCATAAAACTCAAAAATGCTCAAAATCTACAAATGTCTCCTGGCGGGCCTTCATTGTCGTCAAGCAGTTTATGTCAAAACCCAGAAAATTGGGTTATTGCTGAGGTGTTGCTTGGTGGTCAGTTCATGTCGCCGGGGGATTTTTGACAGAAACCTAAAAACTAGGCACCATCACATGCGTCGCTTGGTGGGCCTTTAACACCCTCGGACAGTTTGTGGAAAATGTCTAAAAACGTGAGTGGAATCCAGAAAGGAAGACAATGACACAGAAACAGTTCATACAATTCATGAAATTACTTTAAATAAAATCACAGACGAGTTCAGCTTCCCTAACCTGGATTCCTTGCTCAAATTGCAAAATCCTAGAGTTCTTGGCTCAAATTCTCCCTAACTCTTACTTTCCACTCCAAAAATTCTTCTCAGCCATCAACTGACTCTTTTTGGTGCACTAAAACCCTTTTATCAATCCTCAATTCTAGTCCTTTTGTTTCCCCACTCAATCTATCCTCCACATCCACTTTTCAATTTAATTGGATTAATTAAGAAAAACGAAAATTAACTTAAAATGGAATTAATGGTCATTCAAGTGTCATTACCAAGTGGTTTCCCAACCCTTCCAATTGCTCCCTATGATGGCTAGGGTTTCTAAACCTTCCCATTCATGACAAAAAGAATTTGGGCAAAAAGGAACCTATTTAGGTTCAATCAAGGTTTGAATACACAACCACACAATTACCAAGCCAATGCACAAGCAACCAATCAACCCATTCATGTTTCATGATCATTTACACACATCTATGGTTATATTATCACGCTCCATGGTCAAACATATCACAAAAATAATAAAACAATTAAATTAATACACTAATAGCATAAACAACACTTGAACCTAAGTCCTTCATAATAGTCAAGTACTCTCAACCACTTAAGCCAGTATTGTTCCTTATCATAACTCTCCACATTAAGTTCTATAAAGATCTCATTACCCGCATTTATAATAAATATTTATTGATTTATTTAATTTTTCGGATCCTACAAGGGTCGCTTCCTTCAACTTATCGGCACATCCAGCATGCACTAGGGATGGCAACGGGGCGAGGCGGGTACGGGTATCATGATCTCATCCCCATCCCCATCCCCAAACCCAACGGGTATACAATTTTTGACCCATCCCCATCCCCACCGGGTAACGGGTATTTTCTTATACCCATACCCATACCCATTTTTTTATTGTTCCATATATCAATTAAATATTTTTTATAAAAAAAATTTAAAAATCACACCAA
>Ga0209589_1005280_pt1 | contig 21941 bp, 11 predicted proteins | sample CowpeawhiteBW_FD_187525 | JGI IMG/M metagenome (GOLD analysis project Ga0209589, IMG submission 187525) | Root nodule microbial communities of legume samples collected from California USA - Cow pea white BW (SPAdes) (version 2) | ecosystem: Host-associated > Plants > Roots > Nodule | place: USA... | reverse complement strand
AAACCATTCCATAAAAAAAAAAAAAAAAACACACGTCTTTTCCTTTCACACTCTTATATATTCTTATATACATAAATATTCTCCTCTACTATTTCTAGTGTTTTAAACTTTAGAGAAGGGATGCAATGCAAGTTTGCATATATAGTTATAGAATTAAATTACGGTTAAATATGTTAATAGTCCCTACACGCAAAATTAATACTTTTTTCTGTCTAAAAGTTTGATACATTTAAGTCTTTAAACTTTTAAAATGAGTGGATATAATTCTTTTAATTAAATTACTTTAGATTTTTTTGACATGTTAAACATGTTTCATTTCATGCTAATATTCGAATTATTTATATAATTTGACGCATTTTCGTTTTAATATGTATCAGAAAATATATTTAATATATAAAAAAATTTAATTTAATTGAACTAAAAAGACTATATTCATTCATTTTTAAAATTTAAAAGCCAAAATATATTAAAATTTCAGACAAAAACAAATTTTAATTTCACATCAATATTCAAGAATTAAAAAAAATACTTAGCCCATTAAAATAAAAAAGCTTTCAAAAGAGAAATGTTAGAACACTGCAGTTCTAGTTTGTTAGGTACAAATCATGAATCAGATGTCTGGTTATTTGTTAACAGTCACAAATAGAACAGTCCAAACAAGACCAAAAGTCTTCCTGCCACCTACACAAAATCACAGATAGGAGAAAATCAAACATGTCAGTGCCTCATGAAGTTAGATCCGCCAGCTTTTGATTAATGCATTTGAAGGCTTTCTACTTTGGACCTGAAGATATATGTACTTACTGTAGTTTGTCTCTATTTTCAGTCTATGTTCAACTATTCAACTGCCTATGACTATGCCTTTCCCTGTTTCTTACCAATTCTTATCCACTGTGAAATCAAAGTACCATTATGGTTTAAAGCTTTGTGCTAGATCCAAAACCAAGAACATTGTATTGAACTTCGTTTACCAAAAAAATTGTGATTACGTGAGACTTGATCTGCACCAAGAATGAACTCTATTCCTATTTCTACATTCTTCTTGTTTACTAGTCGGTGTTTGATTTCATTAAGAGAAAATTAATAATCCACAACCCAAAATAGGTTTAATAGAATCTTAAACTTGTCAATGTAGTATGACAAAACTTGTTCATCCTTCTTACTCTGGGAATACAGAAAATGTTGAACCAAAATTACAAGAATGGTAATTTAATTTTGAGTTGGAATGGATCAAATCCAAGGGGGTTGGTTGACTAGCCACTCTACTACTTGGTCATTGCTAAGTACAATACAATACAACAAACAAACAATAATAACAACACATTATTTTCTGAGAAGAAGATTGGAAGCGAATGAAATTTGAATAATAAATTTATCCAATTCAATTAGGTGAGTGCTTCATCTAACTGTCATCATCATCTTGACAAATTCATCATAGTTAACTTGGCCATCACCGTCCAAATCTGCTTCTTTAATCATCTGCTCCACTTCCTCATCTGTCAGTTTTTCTCCTAGGTTGATCATGACATGTCTCAACTGCACAACCCAGAAACAAATATAAATCTTTTCACCACTGTCATATAGTAGCTACATGTGTGTATAACTTTTATATATATATACTTGAGTGAGAGAAAAAAAAAAGAAATATAAGATTCTCTACAACACTCAAATGTCAAACCCGATGCATATATATTTTAATCAAGCAACTGATATTCAGTGCATGCGGAAGTACGGTCTACTGTCCTAGTTGTGTAGTTTTTACATATATAAATTACAAAATTTTGCATGTTTCTTGAGTCTAGATAATACTAAAAATATATATATTATTTTAAAAGTGGAAGATCAAAAAGCTGTCATTGAACATTTGGTGAAAGAATGCCATGAGCTTTTAAGTTCTGAATATAATAGTCAGTTTTTTGGTTATTAAAATTTAAACTTGTAATTTAAAAGATGAGAAAGAAGTTGAAAACTTTCTTTCTCTATAATTATTTAGGTAGAAAGAAAATATGTAAAGAGCTTTAACTCTTTCAAATGAAAAGAGCTGTAAACTAAATTTGCAACTTATCTTGGTCCACCTACATTGTTCTTATCAAAATTTTCAGAAATCTATGATGTGATGACAATGAAGATTTCCAATGATCTTGTCATGAAAGAAAGAAAACCAATACAACAGAGAAATAAATAAATAAATAAAAGCATACCTCACTAGCTGATATATAACCATTTTGATCTTTGTCAAAAACCTTGAAAGCCTCTTTGAGCTCTTCTTCTGCATCAGTGTCCTAAGGGAGAAAGAACACAGCACCAACTTAGTCTTTGATTATTGTACAATGAAAAGGGAGATAAAGTTTTGGCCACACAAAATCAAATATCAACTGAATAGGACTTGTTGAAATGTCATGTATACATATGCATAACAAAAATGAATGGAACAAAAGGAACTTAATTTACTTTCACTTTCTTGGCCATCAAGCTCAAGAACTCGTCAAATTCAATGGTTCCATTGCCATCTGCATCGACTTCACTTATCATATCTTGGAGCTCTTCTTCTGTGGGATTCTGATCCAACGACCGAATGACAGTGGCCAGTTCTTCCACAGTAATGCAGCCTAAGAAGCACACAGTTGATCACAACATAAGACACTGACAAGAATTCTATCAATCTAAAAAGATGAATTGAAGGGAACAAAATAATAGATACCATTTTATGAAAATTATAGACACAACCAAAAAAGGAGAAATTTTGCTCACCATCTCCATCTTTGTCAAACAACCCAAAAGCCTCCTTAAAATCAACAATCTGTTCTTCACTCAAGACATCTGTCATAGTCATGGTGTATTTGTTTTTCAAACTTGAACCAGAAAAAAGAGAGAAAGAGAGATATAGAGAGAAGGGAGAGAGAGTTGTATTGTTTGTTGAGTATAGCTCAATATTAGCTGGGGTATATGTAGAAGATGAGTGATGCTAATTTGTTTTAAAATTTGAATTTACCAAGTCAAATTAAGTTTTAATGGCTGCATTTTGTTGTTATACTTGTGGCTTTATGGTGGAAAGAAGAATCACACAGTAATTGTTAGAACATAAATGGGGTGGAGGTGGTGGTGGGGCACGATGATTTAAATGCAGTGAATGATTTTATAATAAGTAATGATATTTATTTGATTAATATAATGCAGTGAAAATATTGACAGCTGGAAGGGTTTGGTGTTTAGGGGACAAAACAAAAGAGCTTAATTCAAAGTTCAAAGGGTAGAGACTATGGAGTATGGGGAGGAGTGTAGAGTCTGCGTCCTCATCAATTTCCAATTTCCAATTTCACACCACCCACCCAAAGACCACGCTGTTTGGTTTGCTTGCACCAGAAGAGAAAAACGAAATGCAAATTAATGCACATTTTATTTTTCTGTCTTCCTTGTGATATGGGTAATGCAGATGACACTGTCAACACGGTTTAGGAATGAGAAGAAACACACATACGCGTTGTTATGTACTCTTTTCAAAAGAAAAAAAACATAATAATAATAATTGTACGTGTGAAGAATGTGTTGGACTAGGTTCTCTCTTCAACCTGCTTTTTGTTCAATTTGTGTTCAAATTGTGCCATTTTTGAACTTTGAAGATGGGTGAAAATTGTTTCCTGCCGTTTTGGAAGGACAATGATTCGTTCGTTGGTGCAAAGTATGGTTTTGATTTTGTTAAGATTGCTTTTGCTAGCTGGTCTGTAAGTGCTTTTTGACATTTTACCATGAAAATAATGTTTTTGTTGTTTATTTGTCTTAGCAGAGGAGGTGGGTTCCACCTTAATTATGTGTCAACTTAACGCGGTAATGTGTGATAGACTGAGTTTTATATAAAGGAATATATTCATTCGGGTCAATGAAATAAAGTTGAGAAAAGATATGACGGTCAGACTCTTTTAAATGTTATTTTATTCATGTTCAAAATTAGACATTTTAGTATGTTTTACATTTTGCTTAATGACTTATTTTCTAATTAATATTTTTTTATAAACTTTAACAAAATATATATATATATTTTGACCAAAGTTTTATATAGCTTTCTCACTTCTTCTTTTCTCCTTTTAAATAGGCTGAGTTTTCGAGGGACAAATTAATTTTTTAACGAATATATAAACCTTTTACAAAAGAATAAAATATTTAATTTTGAACCGATTGATACTTTCAAGAAAACCAATTTTAGGTTAAAAAATATATTTTCAATATTATTTAGTGATTTAAACACAATTCATATAAGGAAAATGATAGTTTGATAAAAAAAAATTAACAAATTACTTATCTAGATAAAAAAATGTACTACTTTATTACTTCATTCTAGTTAAAAAATACAAAAATAATGTATTTAATTACCCTAGTGATCACCATGATGAAATAAGAATTGCTCACAGAGCAAGGAATCACAAAATAAATGGTTCATCAAAATATGCTCAGACAGCAAGATTCAACATGTCTAACTAGACAACAACGTCTCCATAATCATGGTGATCACCAGGGATCTTCACATCTGCTCACACTAAAATTGGTGATCATTGCAAATAAACACAAAGAGAAAAAGGTAAATTATAGAATTTTTTTTTTATGAATAAGCATGTAGATTATAAATAGATTATAAACCGGCAAATCAGTAAGCACACAAAACATATGATAGCAAACAATAAAAGCTCCTATAACTCAATTATCCGGACACATGTAGTAAAATCGGATCCACCGGTTGCTTGCATTGTGGTGGCCTCTACTGCTTTGCAGAGTTATTGCTTATGGGACCACACATAAGGTTAATCCATGATCATCTAGGGTCATTATCCTGCAAAAGACTAGGGCCTCATGGTACTCTGACGACATGGACCATCTACTCTATGTGAGTCTGACTGATTCATTAGAGTGTCAGGATGCAACCTTACTTGAATCCTTATTTTATTACATACACTACAAAAACACCACCATAAAGTCTTCCCAAGAGACTAATGGAATTACTTTAAGCTCGTACCATATATATATATATATATATATATATATATATATATATATATATATATATATATATATATATATATTCTCACACATCCATCATCATTTCATACCAAGCACATCAATTTCAGTCTCATGATAGCACATAAAACATTCATGTAAATCATTCGATTATGGAAGTAATCACGTAATTAAAACAATTATGTTGTCAATCTTGCTTAAGCTAAAGAGCTCTCACTCAAGCGACAGGAGTCTGTCTCTCGCTCAAGCTAAAAATCCTCGCTTGGGCGAGATTGCAATCAGAGAGCACTAGAACATCTAAGAGTTCTCGCTTAAGCTAACCCATTCCGCTTAGGTGAGATTCCTCTCGCTCAGGCGAGATTACTCTCGCTCAGACAAACGAAAAGTCCTCTCTCAGGTGACAACTCGAGACAAAGAGCATGGACGAGAATTAAATTTTGAGAAAATTTCAGTGACAGCTTTTGACATTGGTTTGCGGATAAGTGAATGTGAGCTATTAAAACAATATTTGTACAAATGGGTGTGCCTAAAATATATAACTTTTAAAAAAATGAGGGAATTGTCTTATAGTGAGAAGATATGGGACATTAGTAGTGTAATTTTTTTTATCATATGTCTGGAATTTCCAAACTTCAAGATATGTCACTGAGATTTAGTTTTTGATTAGTGATGGTATCCTACAAAAAATGAACAACTTGCATACATGAAACTAGCTAATAGAACACCAACTCAGATATATTCAATGTATATAGGAATTTAATTATGTTTCCCCAGACACGATTAGTGAAATTTATGCCAATGAAGATACGATAATAACGTCTGAAGGACAATCAAAAAGGAAAGAACTACCATCAGAGATTCAGATTCAAAAATACTATAATGGACATTTTATATAACACACACATATATAGCTGGAGAATGGTTGTAATGCATAAAATAGTCATTCCAGATGGTGATCAAATCTGAGGGCTCTTATATATATTGGGATAAATATCTTCTTTCATTAATAAAATATTATTTGAAGTGCTAACATAATATTATTGTGTTATTTTATTACTTAGTACTGTATTTCCTATCTTTATTATTTTCCACATTTTATAAAAAATTAAATTAAAATTAAACTTTTACAATGTTATATATATGTTTAAAGAGAAATTGACATTTGACGGCAATTTATATTAATATTCCATCATCTAATTTTATCTTATGGGCATCAAACATAAATTATGCGTAGCTGATTAGAATAATAAAGAAAGTGTAATATTTTACAGTTATACAAATTTAACAAAATATGACACAATTCATATAATACTATTTTACCGGAAAAATAAAAGGAAGGAGAATCTCAACCTTCTTTCATCAAATGGGTATATAATATTACATTTTCAATTAAATTAAATATTTTAAAAATACTTTATTTCTTGTTATCTTTACGACTTAGTGTAAATATCTTGTCCTAGTGATTTCTCAAAAATAAAATATGGTAATTGTTTTAGTGATATCCAAATGTTGTTATAGAATTTGTAAACCTTTCAAACTGCGAGAATTATTTTAACTCGCAAATATTTCTTCAATTTTTATACCTTTTGATAATTTCTACCAAAATACTCGTGTATTTCTTCGATGTTAGGTTCAAATATGGATGAATTCAAAGTTCCAAAGTGAGTTCCTTCGTCATCTTCCAACCTGTGAAGATATAAATTTCCATCACTTCCATATTACTACAATTTATAACCTAATAATCTAGTGTTTGGATTTCATGTTTTATAAGTTCAAATTCAAAGGCAAGATATATTATGTTTTCAAGTAAAACCACATCCATCGTTACAAATACATAATGAATAAGGAAAATAATATTGAAGTGATGAATTAAAAGTGGGTCAAAAAAATGAGTTAAAGTATCATTGTCTAATGAATAATGAGTAGAAAAATATAATTTTCTTTTTACGTGCAACATCTTTAACAAAAACATATGAATAACACGAGAATAAATTGAAAATTCTTGAAATGAGTTTTAAATCTCTTTAGATAAATTGAGTTAATATCAATATTTTTCATAATTACTTTATTGGATAATATTTTGAAAGATCCTATATAATTACAAAGATTTTTTGGTTCAATGCAAACACTTGCATATTTTAATTTCACATGTGATTTCATCTCTTCAGTATATGATGTTTGGCATCACACCATTTTTTATATCCATTTTCTAATTTGTGAGTGGTTTCATCTTTCCAAAAGTATAAGAGAATTTATTTCTTCTCACAATATACAATAATAAAATGGACTTTTACGTTAATGATCCAAACCTCATTCTCTTCATCTTGGGAGTTTTTAAAGGATTAAAAATAAAAAACCGTTTAAGCTAATACTAAATTAGAAATATGTACTGAAATTATATTATTAAAATAAAACAGGTGGAATGTAGTTATAAGATATATTATAATACCAAAAAATTGTGATATTTTGCATCTATTCAGATTATAATCAAATATGAATCCATAAAAGAAAAAGAAAGAGAATATATAAATAATTATAAAAAATTAAATAAGCATTAATAACAATTAAATATTCACGTGTCATACACAACTCATATATATATATATATATATATATATATAAATAAATAAGCCTTAAAAATAATTTCATATGCAAATCCTATTTTATATTTAAATAGAATTCACCGACTAGAAAAAATAAAAGTTAAACAAAGTTAAATACTATATAAGATAAAAGATCCATAAACTTATTATCTTAAGATTTTAGATTAAAAATTGTGTTAAATGTTTTATATGTGTAAAACTAATGGTATATATATATATATATATATATATATATATATATATATATATATATATATATATATATAACCACAATATCTCAATGACTCCACTTAGAATGAAAAATATAACCAAGAGTGATATTAAAGTCATTGTTCTATGATGAAAAATAAACTCAATGACTACCCTTCAATGTCACAAGTCATTACTCCACACTTATATGGTGAAAGCTATAATCTATGGGTAGCAAGAACTCAAACATGTCTAGATGGGCTAGATTTACGAGAAGTAGTGGAGGAAGATAAATTTTCCTTTCCTGAAAATTTCACTGTGGCTTAGATAAAAAAGCACAAGGAAACAAAAACAAAAAAAAAATGCAAAGTCATGTTTGTTTGTAGGTGTTTTACAAATGATCCTTATAAGGATCATGACCCTAAAATCTCCCAAAGAAATTTGGGATTATATGAAACGAGAATATGAAGGGAACGAGAAAATTTGAGGCATGAAAGTTTTACATAAAGGAGTTTGAGATGCAAAAGATGAATAAGGCTGAGAATTAAAAAATACTCAAACAAATTGTTGGTATTGCTAACAAGATAGTATCAATTCCAAACTTGTTGAGAAAATTCAAGTGACTGGTACTAGAAAAATATGAAGCATCTATTGCATTCTTAGAAAACACAAAAAGATTTGTCTATAATTACTTTGACAAAGGTGATACATGCCTTGCAAACACAAGAACAAAGAAGCTTAATGAGAGAAGATTATGCAATTAAAGGTGTTTTAAATCACACTAAATAGAATGTTCGCATAGTAAAAACAACATAAGGAGCAAATACAACAACACACATGTTTTTTCATCTTGTCCCTATTGTAAGAAAAAAGGTCATCAACCCAATTGATATTGGTGGAGGCCAAATGTAAAATACCACAAATGCAGTCAATTGGGACATATGGAAAAGGTATACAAATCCCAAAATTCTTAAGAAGATCTTAAGATTGTTTAGGATAAATCAAAGAAGGAACTACTTCCTACAATGTGCCACAACCAACACATCTATAAACAAATCTATAAACGATTTATAGATAATGATTGTACAACCACATGACTTTGTTATAAGGCCTTTCTACAAACAAACTTTGAAACTTTGTGTGATCAAAGAGGCTAACAACCTAGAAGTATTCAAAGTCCATATCTGAAAGACAAAAATTTTGCTTTGGATTTGATGAAGGAGGAATTGGTTACAAATGAAGAGAGTATAAAAGAATGATCAAAATCAAAAGAAGATGAATATTTCTTGAGAAAGTTTGATGTCCAAGTGAAAAAAGTAGATGAAAATCCACATACTAATCTTCATCAAAGGGCTAATGTTACTATCATGAAATCTACACATGATAACAAAAATGATGGTATAGTAGAAGAATAAATATATAGAAGAATGTCAAATCAAATGAAGATGTCACCCAATGGAAGTAAAAGAAAAAAAAAATTACAAACAAAAGAAAGAGGAGAAAATCAAGCACTAAAAAATGGATAATCAAATATGAAGATTTAAAATTTCACATTTACTATTCTTCAAATTTAAATCTTTACTCTCTCAGGACTATGATAATAAGAAAAATAGTAAAATCCGTACAAATGTATAAATAAAGAAGGTATCTAAAATATATGAATCTAACAAAATGAAAAATTAAAATTGAAACACTAATACTAAAAAGAGGTTATATTTAGTTAATAATAATATGTAAAATAAGAAAACCTAAAAAGTGGTTCAAGTCATATTTAGTTAATAATAAAATAAGAAAACCTAGTCTTTTATTTGAATTAGTTTAATAATATAAATCAAAATTTACTTGTTAGGTTTTCTCACGCTTTTTAGTTAATTCTGTTTAAAGGTAAAATAGGATTTGCATGTGAAATTATTTGTAATGCTTTTATATATATATATATATATATATATATATATATATATATATATATATATATATATATATATATATATATATATATATATATTGTAATATGTTTTCAAACAGCAAAATTAGTTGAATTGTCTTCATATTGGAATTAATAAACATATAGGAGTTGATATACGAATCTTTAATATTTAATTGTGTTGGAAATTTTACTTTTATCGAAACTATAAGATATAAGATATATAAAATATATAAAAGATATATTGTGTATAAAAACTTATTTGTTTTATTTTATTTATATATTTGTATATAGAGTAAAATATAATAAAATATTACATATAAAATATTATAATATATCAGTCATCTAAAAATAATAACTAATTTATAAAATTGAAATATTTATTAAAAACTAATTTCAATAAAAAGCTCGGGAAGGTGTATTGCCTCTGGTGCCTAATGATGAGATGTATTTATAAGCTTATGTTACTTAAATATAACTTATAAAAACTTGATAACTGATATTTTTTTTAACAGAAGATAAGTGATAAGATAACTCTCGGACTTTTGTTTGTAACAAAAAAATAATAATAATAACAACTCTTGAAAACAATTACATTTTTTTATTATTAAATAGTGGCTTATAGTTGACGTGTGCGGCCACTGACATTCATTACGGAAGCCTCTTTTTTAATTGTTTGTTTTCTTTTACTTCCATTCTGAAAAGTAAAAAAATACAAAACAAAATTGAAAATTCCAAGTTGGGGCTCTCACGATTTCAATTTCCCTTTCTCCCACAGACTCCGATTCTCAGCAGTACCAGGTTCGATCTTTTCGTTCTTTGATGGTTAATGTATTTTGCACTTTATATCGATCTGTTAACTGTATAATTGACCCAACGCAAGTTTTTCGCTTTTTTGATCGAAAATCTGATTTTCAGATACTTCGTGTTCCCGGGTTTGTCTGTTGATTGTATAGGGATTCTTTAAGAAGTAGATAGAGGATGGGGGCATTGATGTCCAGGTTCTGGTTCATGTTATTCCCTGCAAAAGAGTATAAGATTGTTGTTGTTGGATTAGATAACGCTGGAAAAACCACGACCCTTTACAAATTGCATCTGGGTGAGGTTGTAACTACCAACCCTACTGTTGGTAGCAACGTCGAAGAGCTCGTTTACAAGAATATACGATTTGAGGTCCGTTCACCTAACACCTGTTTATTTTGTTCATGCATTTTGTTTCATTGTGTTGATCTTGCTAGGAGGGTTTCATGTTATCTTTGTTGTTGCCGAATATATGTATGTGTGTATGATGGCTTGTCTCTACTTACTTTGTTATTAATCTTATTAGTAAATCATAGGCTATAAGTAGATAAATTTGCCAGCACTTCAATTTAATTATCAAGAGGATTCAACTATAGTAGAAAAATTCAAAAATTAGCCATTTGAGTTCACTACAGTGACTGTTAGTGTTCCATATGATTCGGTGTCCTTGGACCAGACATACAACTTTGTCCTGCTTCTATTTTCTAATGTGTTTGGTGATTTCTTGCAAACTTGATTTTGTAAAATTGATTTTGATAAAAAGGAATGTTTGAATATGTTGATAAAAATCACTTTTAGATGTGTAATTATACAACATCAATAACAACTAAGCCTTCTCCCATTGTATTCAGTTGGCTGTGTGAATCATACTGCACCATAAAGTTCTTTCATTATTAAGTGGAAAGACAGGTCATTTATCTCTAAATGTATCCCAATGGTTTGATTGGTAAATTTCTTTTCACCCCTTTAAGCATTTGGTTATCTTGCATGAGCGGTCAACTGCCTCCTCATGTGCCCAAACCATCAAAGACAAAGTTTTACCAATTTTTCTGCTCTGGGAGGTCTCTACTTTCTCTCTATTGATTGTGCTCATTCTCAATCTTGTCTTGAGTGACCACTCATTCGTTCTAGCATTCTCATTTTCCACCATTAAACTTGCCCACCCTTCTTGATGTTGACATATAAAGGCTATTACACTATCCTTACATGCAAGGAATACTATTAGCAAGGATGGATATGAACGGTTTTGAGAGGATGAGTTGAGTTTGTTTAAGCTGATTTTCAGGGATTTGAAAAGAAAGAGTTGTAGGCCCCGTTGCTTTAGTTCTCTGCGGATGGAAGAAGAGATTTGTAGGGATAGCCACATTAAAGGTAGCCATGAGAGAAAGAGAAGAAGTGAGAACCTTCACTTTAGGCGAAAATGCAACATACTAGACTATCTTTAATCGATTATGTATTATGTCGCATACATAATCAATTATGTTACTAAAACAAAATGTGTATTTTGTATGCATAATTGATTGAGACATCCTTAATTGATAATGGGTTTTTTTATTTTTCACTTTTTTATAGTAAGTAATTAAAAAGTAATATTAAATAAAATTATTAATGGAAAATAAAATCATCTTACTTCTTCACTCATTTCGTTTCCACTTTCTTTCAACTCATCCAAATAACCTTATTTTCCTCTAATTCTCTTTCTTTTTTCACTCCTTCACTTTCTTTCATACCATTTAAACGAAGGCTTAAAGTAACATACTGATATTGAATTATGGAGTGAAGGATTTTGCTTTTCAATGCGAAAATGACATGTCAAAACTGTGTTTGAAGGACAAAATTGATTGCTTACAGTTTTGCCGTAAGTATTGGTACAGTAAACAACGTGTGTTGGCGTCCACTGAAATAGCTTCTATGGATGTCAACATTTTTCCAAATGCTAGCTGATGCTTGGCTACCTTGATTCTTTACAAACTCCAACCACAGTTTGGCATTTGATGATTTTTGACCCTAGTTGTTTCTTTATGAACACTGGATAATCACATAAATTATTTGGTTTGTAACAAGTGTTTAGGGGGGACTGCAATGGCATTTATTTCCACTTCTTTTGGTTTTGGCGTGAGCCATCATTTTAAACCTTTTGAGTCTTTTGTTTGCAATCTTCTTTCCTTCCTGGTGAAAGGATGGATCTGGTTTTGATAGCAATCCACGTTAATGTTTTTAAACTACATTTGGTAGTATTCCAATTTTTACTACTGCGTGGTTGAAGCATTACTTACTCCACTTTGTGATTCATTTCAGGTCTGGGATCTTGGTGGACAAGAAAGACTGAGGACATCATGGGCAACATATTACCGAGGAACTCATGCTGTTATTGCTGTGATAGACAGCAGTGATAGAGGCAGGATCTCCGTCATGAAAGATGAACTTTTTAGGTTGCTAGGGCACGAAGATTTGCAACATTCTGTCGTTCTTGTCTTTGCTAATAAACAAGATATCAAGGATGCTATGACTCCTGCTGAGATCACTGATGCATTATCTCTTCACAGTATCAAGGATCATGATTGGCATATACAGGCTTGTTGTGCCCTCACTGGAGAAGGGCTCTATGATGGTCTTGGATGGATTGCTCAGCGAGTAACTGGCAAAGCCCCAACATGATGTTGGGCTTCGACAAATCTGAGATATTCATTTTTCATGTATTGAATTTATATGACGAGGGACAAAACTCTTTTGTATCATTTATACTTCAAAGAGTCAAGCAAAGATAATGTGTTTGATTTGCTATGATATGAAGAGAAAGGTTATTCAATAATCTGATTAAGACACGTTGTTAATCCTCAATCAAGTTTATTATTCAGGTGAGAGGAATACGTGAAAGGAGTGAATTTTAATCACGTTACTCGAATTGCTGGTTTAAAGATCAGAAGAGCTCTTTAAAATAATTTTGATCATTCATATGGTAATTTGAGAGCATGTGTTTGATGGAAGAAGTATTTGATATCACAAAATTATTCATGCTATTGTTTGGTTTGAAAATTTTATAAACATCAAAGTTTTCTTTTCTCAATTGGTATAACTAGAAGCTTCTGCACTGCACAACTGCACCTTCTGTGTAGTCGCCGGTTTCTGCTACTGTGTAACTCCGGCTTATTATACGCCTCACGTATTTTCTCACTATATTGGATTTTTTTTATATGCAATGAAAGATTGCATTAAACTTACCATAAGGAAATTGCTATGGTACAAAACTAAAATCATGTGAATGAGTTTAAGCTAACCGAATATAACCAAGACCAAATATTACTCTAACACTAACACTTTAAATTTATCTTTAAATAAAGATAATAATGATTCATTAATTTTCATAAAATTTAATCTCAAATCATTTCCCTTTTTATTATCTTTCTCTTTAAACAACATCACGTTTACTCCTTTTTTCCTCAAATTCACTTCTTCGTATTCAATTTTACATCCAAACACAACTTAAGGAAGAATTGTAAAACTATTTTTTCTTTTGTTCAAGAACGAATTTTGCATTTAAATGATAAATTTAAGGGAAAATATAATTTTAGTATCTAAACTTAAATGCAAAATTAAAATTCAACCATGTTCTAAATTTTGATATAATTTAGTTCTCAAACTTTACAAATGAATAAATATAGTCTTTTAACTCAACTGTGTGAAGACAATATAGATTGACATTTGAGTTGGTTACATCATTTGACACGATTTACTTTAAATGTCAATCTAATATCTAAAACACGTTCAATATTGTAAAAGAAAAAAAAGTTGATATTAATGAGTTAAAAAACAAAAAACTGTATCCATTATTTATTAGTTTGTGGAGCAAAATGTATTATAGTTTTAAGTCTGAGGAATAAATGTATTATTCTAATTTAATATTAAAATTTAGAGAATAAAAACATATTTAATTTTATGCATAAATATATCCTTTGTTTTTATAGAGAATTTGTGCCAGAGATGGAAGAGTCCCCTAAATAAAGATTTGGGTCACTCGAGTGAGACTAATTAAAATATTTAAAGAAAACACTTTCACATGAAAAATAAAAGATGTACGCAGATACAAGTGTAGATGTCTATCACCTGAACGGTTCTCCTAACAAATTAAATTAATGGTTTACACTAATAACGATGAAAGGGATTCAAGTTTTTTAACAATCGAATCCGGCAAAAGCTAATGTGCTTCTGAAGTGAACATTATTTTTAATACCTCGTAAATAAAAACTAAAACCCAACTCATAAAAAAAAATGTTCTCATGTTGTAGATCACCAATACTCCATTATGTTAAACTAAAACCATTGGATATAACTTGGTTAAAATAATCGTTTTTAATGCAGTCAATACTCTGTCATCAGTCTTATCCGTAGGCAAAAAGAGGAAAATGAGCACAATATTTTGTTGATTCCTCCATACATAGCTCACAAATTCTGAGGCAGTCTTGCACATGGTCTATATATGTCTACTAAAGACATGCATTATGCACAACCACACTTCAAAATTGCACTGAACAAGGTATATTATTACGCTTATTGATGAACATTGACCTTCATTGTACACTGATATAAGATTCTTGATAAAGTTTATAAGGGGTAACTAGAGTTTATTAAATAAACTTTTGATTAGTGTTTATCCAAACGCATCTAAGTCACTGGCATACAATCTTCGTGGAACCAAGTTGATTCCCATATTAATTAATACTTTGAAGTCTGAACTGCTAAAACATAAGGTTGTTTTCTCAGTTAATTGTGCTTCTTACTTAATCCATATTAAGAGGTTTCCTTCTCTTTTCATTGTTGCTTCTACTAGGGAATATTTCACTTTTTCTTTTGGGTCTAATGACCATAAGATTTACTTGTAGACTGAGTTGTACTCCCGATTAGCATCAGCTATCAACTATCCTACTGTAAATATGACGAAAGTAGTAACAGTTTGAATGCAAAATTTACATTGATCATTCAAAAGCATGTGAGATTTTTAGCGTCCACATGCTTCACTGTACCATGAGTGGTGAATGCGGTTGCTCTCTCAACATCCACCCCTCGTGGGAAGATCACTCAGAGATATAACACCAATACGACATGAGTTCAATTCATACATAAAAAATTGACACTATCTTCAACTCAAAATTTTAAGATAATGAATTTATGGTGTTCATTTTTATATGATACTCAAATTCTTCAATTTTACTCATTTGAATTTCTCAACAAGTAACAAGGGTTTATGACATGATCATACATAATAGTAGCCAAAAACTTAAAGAACCAAGATGCCTGCTTACTGTGTTGAATGAATCCAGGCTGAGAAGCATGATGAGATGCTGCATCTGGGTGTCATGTCATAAGAGAAAAAACTATTCTTGTAGAAGGCCCTCTTGTTAAAGTTAACCCACCGAGCCTAACCCAAATCCAGATATGTTCAAGCACGAGTATTTTAATAGTAACCATTCCTTTGTACCATCAAAATATCGGCTTTGATATCACTATGCTAGAAAGATTCAACACCAATAAATTATGAACATACTTATATAAGAATATTTATATACTACTCATCTTAATCATTTTTATTCAATGTGTAACTTTCTAAATCACTTTAAATATGTCACTTGTGAGCTTTGTACCTTCAGCTCCACTGAGCAATAAGTAGGCAGTGACAACAATTAGAGAAGTTGGAGAAATACTAGTGATGTTATTATATCATGGAAACTAGACAAGGAAGATTTGGACACTTGGAAGTGACTAGGAAAGGATAATGCTTATTAAGGATTATGCAGAAAAAGATCAAGACAAGATACGGATTATAAACTTTTCCTGGCGGTATTTGTGAATCTCTTGTTCTATTCACCACTGAACTTTTGCCATCATATGATAGCTTTATTTCTTAGATTTTTCTTTTCATTTCAGTTTTTTGTGCAGTTAATACGCAAAGGCACAGCCATTGTTTTCAATTTCGGTTGCTTCGTGCTTCATACTGCAAGAAAAATTACAGATAAATGTGACTGATTGCTGTAGCCATAACGCGATTGCAGATTGTAGACCACAATGTAAAGCCTCAGCTAGCAGAGATTGATGAGGGAATAAAGGAACACATGAGGTTAGCATATCATATCTTAAGCAAGACTATATGATAAGTGTCTAAAATGCATTCAAATATACATTAAATAAGACACTTATCAAGTGCTTAAAAAGTTTATCTACAGGAAAAAAAGGCCTCTTTAACTTAATCATGAAACATCCTTATGAGTAAATCAAATTTGTAGATATCACTGAAATTACTGAAATTATGCTGTTTTGCAGAGAAAACCAGAGAAAATAGCAGACAAGAGGCTGAGCCATTGAGCCACTGCTACAATGCTACAATGCTAAGCCAAGAAAGAAGAAAACACAGAACAAGCCTACATGAATTCTTTGACTAAGCCTAATAACTGATGCTGAGCTACGTAAGAGAACCCTCATCATTAAGGAAGCTGAGGTATTCAAACTAAGGAGATGCATTGGACTAAAAGAAGAAATTGATGTGCCAAGCACCAAAGTAAGAAGACCGAGCAGAAAAAGCAGATTGATCTTAGGAAGAAACCCGTGTGGCTGAGTGCAGAAAATTTGGTTGAGCACCGTCCAAATTGTTCTATAAAAACAGGGCTCTCCCCATAGTTTGGGAGATCTTCTTGGCACTTTTTAGCCCCTTTCTCTTGTAAACACTCAGAAAAAATATTAAGGAAGAGAAGAAAGAGGCATGAGCAGAAATTAATGTTAGAATTGATGCTCCAATTCACAACCAAGAGGAGGTTGAATTGGTATTAACAAATTTTGTCCAGTTTTAGCACTTTTGAAATTGTTTTGATAAAAACCTTTGCTTTTGAATCAATTGAAATAGTATGGTTTGATGCTTAATGTATGGAGCATTTATACTATGACAAGATATAGAGAGAAAGAGATAAAGCACACCGAATTTTTATACTGGTTCGATTCTTAAGAATCTACATCCAGTTCATCTAGCAAACCACAGCTAGAGATATTCACTATATCATAAGAATTTCAAGATTTACAAATACACTTGATAAATCTAAATTCTAAGATAAAGGAACACACACGCAAGGCATCCACACACTTGCACAACCACACAACAGCAAGGCTATCACACACACTTGCTTTAACCAGAAAATAGTAAATCAGAGAGTTTCAAACTATATTTAGAACACAAGAACACAGCCTAAAGATTAGATTGAGTACACCTTTTCCAAGTCTGAATTTTCTTCTTCTTGCCAAGCCAAATTTGATGTGTCTTGATGAAATTCTCAAGAAGATCTTCCAAGATAGCTCCAAGAACTTGTTCCACACTTTTCTTTCTTTCTTTTGTTTGCACAACTTGTTTTTAACAGCAGGTGCAGAGTCCGTTTTATAAAACCAGTTGCTGTCAGCACGAGTCTAGTCGACTACATTAGTTGGCTAGTCGACTATCGGGGCAATAGATTAACAGATTCAGGATTTTACACACATAGTCGACTACATTAGTTGGCTAGTCGACTATCGGGGCAGCAGATTAACAGATTCAGAATTTTATACACATGTCATGTTAACCATTGTCATGCTATGTCATGTTAACCATTGTCATGCTATTATGGACATCATCAAAAACATTTCAAATACATTTAATCAACAACAATTAACACTTAGATTTTAGCTTATCTATCAACATGAGTAGCTGATTTCTCAAAATGTGTGAGGTTGAATGTAGTTGAACTTAATTTCTCTTTATTTGATTCCTCATCTAAATGCTTATATATATATATATATATATATATATATATATATATATATATATATATATATATATAAAAGAGTACTTACAAATAAATAAAACATAATAAGTATTAATTAAGTAAAAATGAAATACAGTAAAATAAAGAGAGATGAAATCCAATCTCACCACGTATTCTTTCTAGTATTTTTTTCACACGATATTCTAATTGCATGTTCAGTAAAACTCATTATTGTTTTATCAAAAGCTAGATAGTGAAAAATCTTGATAAGTACCTGTTGATATAACACTTAATTTATACTTAAACATACCAATGCACTTGCTAGAAATGATTATTAAGAAGAGTCATCACTATACTAAGACTCCATATAATTATGTATAAGAGATCTTAAACGGTCATCCCTAAATCCTAGCATAGAACAAATTTTAATAAATTTTTACAGAGATATGACAACATATAATTATGGCCAACCTTAAACTTTAGTATAGAACAAATATAAATAAAAAAAAGTGAACAAGACAACATATAATTATGCATATGAGATCCTAAGTAGTCAACCTTAAACTATAATATAAAACAGATTTTAATAAACTTTTAAACGTATTTTATCCTAAACAATTTATTTATCGTTTTTCAAATGTCACCAATAAACAGAGCCATTGTTTTAGAAAGCTGCAAGCAGGCAACAGCTAGAAAACAAAACCTGTAGCCTTAATGAAAGCAACATCGGGAAGAGTGAGAATCTACTCCAGCTAGTCCAGTACGAATTTCTCCATGACAGTTATCTGTTCATGATCATGAAAAGCAGACACAATAATTGCCTTCAAGAAAAGTTCATCCCAAGCACCACATAAATTCTTTACACAGATAACACCAAGACACACGTTTTCCTCTTCGGTGCACAGGTTGTGTGCATGTGGCTCAGCAATATGCACACACCAATAAATTGAAGGCAGTTGCAGGGAGATCGTTACGAGGAATACAATTATCCTGTAATGGAGTTGCACCTTGACCGAAAGTATTAGGATCGAGGCGTTTATCATAGTCAAAATTTTTTAAAGTTTTTAATTAAGATATAACTTTTTTTTTATGTAAGAGCGTAACAGTTTAAGTGTCACAGAACAATTAATATCACATGCAACAATAACTTTTAATCTACTAATAAGCGTTCAGTCTTAGACTTGTAAATTGAAATTTAAACCTATTTATATACTATAAATTTGTCATATTTTTAATAGATATGAAACTTCTAAGGATGATACTAACCCTAATTTATATTGAATGAGCTTCATATTTCGATCTTCTATTCTATCTGCATATACAAAGAAGCAAAATTAAAGCAAACATGACAGTATAACGAGGATCCGCGAAAAGTGTGAGTAGTAGCAGTATTAGTCAAAGGCCGTAATCATAAAGAACCAAGAAAAAACATTGGAAAAGCATAGAGCATGATGATCATAGTGACAAATTAGAATAAGGACAAACATTTAATAGCTTATTAGGCGGTTCGAATAATAAGCAGACCAATAAGGTGCTGCTAGCTGTACATTTCCACAGAATGCTGAATGATGGAGATGAGATTGTTGCTCAAAATCTAACATAATGAATTCATAAGGCATCTTAAGAGGGCCAAGCCAACTCCACTCTACAACAGCCATATACTAGAATTTGAATTCTTTTTTAGATTTTGCTGTACTGTTTATCAGTTGTGTCTTCAAAATACTTCCATGGATACTAATTGTGATATTTTAAAGTATTGACATAACATTTTTTTTTCCAAAAAGTATATATGTATATGACTTTACATAAAGCAAAAGGAACGTAGAAAGTGTGCTTCCCTGTGCAGCAACATGCCAAGGTTACCCAAAAGAAAATGTCTTAAAATAATGTGAAGAGTTAACAGAAGGTGTCTCACATGAAATGATACATATATGTGATGAGGGTAATGGTAGCGCAGACCAAGGTAATCACAACAATCCCAGATGAAGGGCTTTTTCATTAAAGGCTCCAACTGTTTGTCTCAAAATTTCAAAAGTTGTTTTGTTCCTATACTTTACCATCTCTGCGTCTCACTTTTACACGTGGGAAAGGAAAACGCTCAAACTCTTAAATTCAAAAGTTAAACAATTTTTTTAGCCTAAGTTGGGTCCAGTGAGATAAACACTCACAAATTATTCCAATTTTGTTGAATTGTTATTGGTTCGTCTTTCACCTAATGCATTTGTTGTCAAGATGGAGATGGATTAGTTGCTTTAGTACCTAAAGTGTCACGCCTGGTTTTTCTTCGTTGACCATGAGAGGGCCATTAACAACACAATTTTTTTTTTTTTTTACATTTTCTTGTTCTTTAATGAAATTAAATTTGTAACGTAGCACCAAATATATTACTATCATACTAGTATACTAGTAGCATAACTTTACTTAAACTATGATTTATTTTATAAACAAAAATAAATATATTAAATAAGGACAATTGAATTATTCCAACTCATAAATAGAGTAATATATACAAAAAAGAAAAAATAAAAGACAATAATATAACTTCTCTCTGTATGAAGCTGTAAAAACCACCATTGTCATGGCATTAAATTCTAAAATTTTCATCGTAGTTCATATTCCATATCAATTCCATATATTTGTGTATTCGAATCAAACATAATCTTAATTCTTTTCATCATAAACTTTATGATCTGCGATGGAATATAACAAAATTATAAAATAGATATAACAATTTTAGGATTCACAAATCTTGAAAAGTAATATACATAATAAAAAATCAAATATAACAAATTTATCTAATCATTTAGCGGTTGCTCTCATTCCATCACCACCTCTTGGTACCAACTACAATTATAGCATAGCATACAATACAATAAACATAAAGGTAAACTAATGAATAGGCAAACATCACATATTACCATGTACATATTGAGATTATGTATATGAATTCAAATGAAATCACATTCAAGTATGCATCATGTCATGACTATGACTAAACATGAAGTATATGAATATAAATGAACTCACATTCAAATATTCATCATGATTATGACTAAACATGAAATATATGAATGCAAATGAACTCACATTCCGTAAAATATTAGGTCATGACTAAATATATGACTTAAAAGGCTTTTAAAATTTTGATAAACAATTTCACCAGAAATTAACATTTGTCCTAGACCCACTATATCTTAGTTGACATATGCTTTTAATGTCAAGAGAACTCAAAATATGTTAGAGATCCGTATTGACTAATATTATATTATTATGATTGAAAGACTATCTCAATTTCACCTACTATTAGGTTCCAAATTTATAAACATGTCTAATTCATTCTATAATTGATGTTAAAATAGTATTAAGTCCCATAAAATTTATTTTAAAACTATAAAGTTATACGGGATAAAAGTGAGAAAAAATATAAAAGATATATATAGAAAGAAAAATAGAGATATAAGACAATAAAAAATACAAAGAATTAAAAAAAAAATAGAACTTCATATTTTATAATTTTAGGCAGTTAAAATATTTTTATTGTTTCTAAGTTTTTTTTTTAATTTCATTCGAATAATATATTTCCCTAAAAAAATGTGAGTTACTATCCCATAATCTTCTTCATATGTAAAAAAAAAAAAA
>Ga0209589_1005279_pt1 | contig 21948 bp, 22 predicted proteins | sample CowpeawhiteBW_FD_187525 | JGI IMG/M metagenome (GOLD analysis project Ga0209589, IMG submission 187525) | Root nodule microbial communities of legume samples collected from California USA - Cow pea white BW (SPAdes) (version 2) | ecosystem: Host-associated > Plants > Roots > Nodule | place: USA... | reverse complement strand
GATTCCATGATTGGGAAACCCTACAGATAAGTAAAACCGAATTCAAATCGCACAGTTTCTGCCATATAAGAGGTTATTAAAAAAATCAACGATTAACAAATACATTAAGGCCAGAAAAAGGTTTCTATCCACCGTGGTCGTTGTTGTGTGCCGGAAGTCTTGGATTTTTGGAAGCCCCAGTGGCCGTCTTCTAAAAAAAGCACTAACTCTGAAAACTACGCCGTCGATGAGTTCTGGTCAGACACCTGTTCTCCGGCAACCACAAAAGTCTTCTTCTATGGCTTTTGATCTCTCTCTTTCCCTGTTTCTCCAACAACTGGGCTTTACCCACACGTTCCTATCTCTTTGTCTGCAACGCCTTCCTCTGCCTCTACTCTGACTTTCTATCTCATGCTAACTCCACCCTGCAAGGGCTTCCGATCGCCTTTCTCTCTCCCTCTCTCACCAACACTACCAAATTTTCCATTTTATCTTACTTTCTCTCTCCACGTCTGCTTTAGTTTTGCCAAAATGAATTTACAGCATAAACTTCCAAGCATGTGACCATGGGTTCAGTTTCATTTAAAAAAAGTAAAAATAAAAGAAAAAAAGGGTGTCACGCCACCCATGTCAAAAATGAGTTCGAATTTTATGTTCGAATATCATTTTCGTTCTTTTTATTCTGCTCATTGGCTCTGCTGTCACCTCCCATTTTCATATTTCATTTTCTTTTTCTTCGGATTCATACAAGCGTGGGTGAGCAGCATAAGGGTCTTCCCAATTATCTTAATTTTCGTTTATGTTCTTTCAACGGAACTTGCTTTTCTTCATCTTCTTCCGAATTTTCTGATTAATCTTTATGGCATTGCACGCACACATAGTATAGCAAAGTCAATGGACGCCTCAAAAGAAAACCGTCTGCCCTCTTCAGATCTTCAAGGTTGGTTCCTTCCTTATCCATTCTTTTCTTTTTAATAATAATAATACTTGGATACGAGGATGAGACTGAGTTTTCGTTGTTTTTAATGTTTCTCCTTTCCTTGAATCACAAAGGGCATCCAAGAATGGAGGAGAATCTGAAGCCCATCCATCACCGGTTGCCTCTCTGTAGTATCAATCAGAATTTTATGCCTAACAGAAGCCCTGTTCCTTCTCGTACACTTTGAAACCAATCTCTCTCTCTTTGTTTGTCTTTAAGTTTGACAACACTTCGATATACGTTCATCATCTTTTTTTGAATTTCTTTGATGATGCAGCAAGAGCAAAGGACACACAGTTCTGCATCACCAACCCCCTCATCCTCATGTACTCTTCCCTCTCCATAAACCACATGTGGATCATTTTATTTTTTATTTTATTTTTTAAAATTTGTTTACTCACTTGTCTTTCCTATCTATCCTCTTATGTAAGGTAACTAAGAAACAGAACATGTTGGTTCCCAACCCGAGTTACGACTTAGACTATGAAACCATAGCTATCGACGACGATGATGATGTCGGTGACAATGCAGTTCCAGAATTTGTCAAGCATATTGAAGCCATGCCCGACGAAATAGACAGGATTCTCAGTCTTTGAACGTTTTCTTGAAGTTGGGGCTTTGTTTTGTCGGTTGGAAGATGTTAGAAAAGGGCCCTGATTTCATTAATGAGAGGATGAGAGCCATTCTTGTTGACCGGCTTATTGAGGTACATTATTTACATTTCCATGTTGATGTCAAGGGTTGTTGAAGTTAGCTTCTCAAAACTTAATAAAGCTTTTAACGGGCTTCTAACAGGTTCACTAAAAATTTGAGCTTTTGGAGGAGACATTGTTCCGTACTGTCAATCTCATGGACAGGTTCTTGGAGCGTGTCAAGCAATGATCAGAAAGAAACTTCAGTTAGTTGGCGTAATAGCTATGATAGCTTGTAAGTATGATGAGGTAAGGGCTTAGGGGTTTAGGTGTATGGGGGTGTTGGGTGTTGGGTCTAGGGACGGGTCGGGGGACCCGGGGTCAGGGAACCCCGGATCGGTCGACTCGGTACGGTCGGGGGACCTAGTTGGAATCGGGTCAGTCGGGGAACTTGGGGTTGATCGGGGGACTCGGTATGGTCGGAGGCGTTGGGACTAGGCGCTGGAGTTCGGGACCTAGGGACGCGTCGTGTCGTGCCAGCGCGACTGGAACCCGGGGGCGCGCCGTGCAGTGATGGGACAAGGGGGAGGTGCCGTGCCGGGACCCAGGGCATCATGTTGGGACACGGGAGTCGGGGGCGCGTCTTGCCGGAACCTGGGGGGTCCCCACCCGGGGTGGCGTTGCCCCACCCGGCCAGGACGCGGGGCGCGTCAGTGCCCGGAAACGCGCATCGTGTCGGAACTTGGGGACACGCCCGGCGAGGGCGCGTCGTACCGGGACCCGACGTGCCCAGAAACGCGTGTCGTGTCGGAACTTGGGGACACGCCCGGAAACCGAGGGCGAGGCGTGTCGTACCGGGACCCGAGGCGCGCAAGTACCGTGCCGTGCCAGGACCCGCGCCGGGACACGGGGGATTGGGACACGGTGGCGTGCCGGGACCTGTGGGCGTGCCGTAGGGGGACCTGGAATCCCCTGTTGCGCCAGAGGACGCCCCCGGGACGAAGATGAAGGAGGTGTGTGGGGATCTAACAAAAAGTTAATAACATTTTTTTTATCCGATATAGCATTATTTATTAAAGAAAAAAGTTAACAACATTAACTTCACTTCATTATATCCACATTTTTAATTTAATACTTTAATAAATAATTGTCATTTCAAATTAATAATTAACTTGTCAATTTTATCAAATCACTATTGTTTAAATTTAATCACTGTTTTTTAAAACTTTAATTATTTGTTATCAAATTGAAATAACTTAATTTTTGTTATTATAGAAACAATAAACACACTATTCTATACTGGTTTTAGACTCTTTATGCTTGACGTTAAGTTAAATTAAAAAAAATCAATCTAATAAAAGTGAAAATAATACTGAATTAATACTGAAAAACTGATTAATACATTAATCATATTAATCTGCCTTGCCTTTTATGTAATTTTTTTCTTTTTTTGTTAATTTATTTTACTTAATTTTCACATTGGATTCTAAATTTTCCTAATAGACAGCCGATGCAGATGCTAAAGCGAGGATATCAACTAATTAGCAATTGGAATACATCTAGTGTCAACATAGGACAACGAGGTTGTCGAAAACAAAGAAATAGGGGAAAATATAAAAGGCACGACGAGACTCTAAACTTTTATTTTCGCAGTTCATTCATGTAAATATTTTAGGAAACAGGAATTCGGTCGTATACAACCATCAAATTCAGAGGACGGAGTAAGTTCTCCTCAAGTCTACGTACAGGTTACTCCTGCCACTATGAAAAATGACAAAAACAAAGACGCATGGGACACAAATATACCCCAAAAATAATTTGCCACTTCAACCATGTCTTATCATCATATTGAGAAGAAGAAAAAAAAAGGAAAAGAACTTGACAACCAAGTAACATTAGTAAAGAACGAATAAATAAGAAGCTCGCGTCAGAAATCTGCAAAGGCCGCAAAAAGATCACCATTGATGTAATCGTTGTCCACCAAACTGACCAAAAAGTAGCTTCCACCCACCTGTGACACAAAGAATTATCAAAGCTGCATGTAGCTGAAAACAAAAACACGGCACTGCCATCAAATACACATGTTTTACAGGACCATAGCCTTATGAACTAACCTCTTCAACAAATTTCCTGGATGCATCACCCTCAGGGTACAAGCTGGCCCATCCTCTTGACCAAATTTCAAATGCCTCATCCTTCCATACATTGAAACTGACAGGATCTACAATGGTCGGTTGTTTTATCTCCTTAGCTGGGAAGACACCCCATGTCACAGCATTAACATCAGTTTGACCCACATTAGATTTCCAGCATCCTTCTTTATTCACGGCCATATAAGTCAAAAAGGTTCGATCCTTGCATTTATCAACAAGTGTATCCAGCTTTTCCTTGGAGCAGAAGAACTCTACATATGCCTTCTGATAAACATACCCACCAGGTCCACCCCAGCCTAAGCCATATATCAAAAACAAAGGATTCAGTGTATGTTTATCGTAAACCCACAAATACGGACAAGATATCAATACCCTCAGTCATAAAATGCACTGGATATTCTGCTCAGAAAATCTCAATATATGTTCTGCATCCCTATTTTGTTTTCAGTATTCTGTTCAATCTTCCTTTTTAATTTTACAAGTATAGATAACCCTTCCCGTCATCTGGCCGTAGTAAGTTCAGTACTATTTCCTAATCGGCTTAACGTTAGTTTAGGATTCTAGGCTATAAACAATTTAAAGTAATCAATAAAACACTAGACCACTGTATCTGTAATAATGTAAATTTTACGAACAAAAATCATAGTAAACACCAGATTCGACATAATGTAACTTTTACTAACAAAAAATAAGGAAAATAAATTAGAAATATAACATAACTACAGTTCCCCATGTGTAGTCACATTCCCAATTGTGGCACCATACTAGTTATCCATTAGCAACACCATCAGATTTAGCAAACCAACAAGAAACATGAAAAAGAAAATACTAGGAAATTAAAAGGAAAAACAGATCTGCAGAGACAAAAATAAGAAATTAAAAAGGCTGGATTCTATGCTTTGAATTTACATTTGCTTCTATAGAATTTCCCTATTTAATCCAATCACAAGCTTCAATATTCAGGTAATTAATAAAGACAGGACAGAAATCAGACAGCCAGTGCTAAAAGTTAACATTCCTACTTATCCTTGTTGAAAATTTGAACCAAAGATTACCTACTGGAAGACCGTGTTCAAAGGGTAATCAACCTAACTGTTAGTAGCCTCTTTGACAACTAGTAAACAAATGATAGAAATAGCAAAAGGTATCAAAGTATTGGGGAAGGAAATGAGCCTTACTCAACCCTAATGGAATAGGATGTGCAATTCTTGTAGGGAATATTTTGGCAATATAAGCTAGACATCTTGGCATACTCCCATATCCCAGAACTGGCCATGTGCAGGTAACCTAACACCAAGACTTTAGGCTCTGAACCCCCATAAACTAGCTAAAAGGTAGATGGTTGTCAAAATCTTGTTGTAGCGAGTACTCTAATCATATCTCTAACAAATGTGGGATATCTTTGTAATATATACAAGTTAGGACAGAAAGGGGAAAGGTTGGCATACATTTGACCATAACCATGTAGTCGTTTGAGCTTCCATCCTGAACCTCTAGAAATGTTCAACTATCTAACTTCAATCAGAAAGTTAGTCATCTTTCTATATCATGCATAAATAAAAATAAACTTCTTTTACACCTACCTACAGTGGGAGAATCCGACTTTTCCCCATTAACAGCTGGCTGGCTATTGATTGTGAGGAAGCCCTTTGCGTTAATCCTCTCCAGCTGCTCATTGATGATCTTTGTCTCTGGCTGAAGACCATCTAATTCTGACCAAGGGTTGGTTCTCAACTTTCCAATGCAGTACATTCTAAACCTCTGGTATATAACAAAGGGGGTAAATTTAGATGATGTTTAAGTGTTAGCAAGATTATTCTAGCAATGTTCGAAGTGAAAAAATAACTCCACCTCATATATATCTTCAACGCTTTTCAAGGGAACTACCCATTCTTCAATAAGCTTCTTGTCCCGTGCACGAGGTCGCATGAACTACAAGAAAATAACGATGAATTCTAGCCCTAGCAAATAACAAGACATGTAGTTTTCACACTTCTGCTTCTGCCTTGTAATATGACCTTTCTATTCATTTTTTTTTTCAAAACAAGGATTTTATACAGCATCATAATCACACACAACAACATATGCTACACAAACCCTTGATTTCCAATGTAGGGCAACTAATATAATTCACATGAAATCCAAGGTTTCAAATTGCAATTTACACTACAACCATAATTGTAGCCACAATATTGTGGTTTTGGAGGTTACCACAACGGCATCAGAATCATAGTTGTGATTGCATCAACTACATTTGTCAACAATTTTCCACATTTCAATATCAACACAATTGTGACCAGAATTCAAAACCTCGACCTTAACCTATTCATAATAGAGAAGTATGCAAAGAGCCAATGTTTCTTAAAGGACTATTCTTATTAGATCCATCACTGCAGTATGTTTCACATTTGGATTGATGCTTTGCACTTTTAGTTTCTCCACAAAGTAATAATAAAATTTAATTTTAGATAAATGGTCTACTGTTAAACAATCGATTTTGATCTACTGATAGTGTTGAGACCATTTTATCCTTTGGGAAAGAAAATAAAAGCGTTAAATAATATACATAAAAATAAAATCAATAAGTAACCGTGTGCACCTGATAATCAGTTAATGCACCATATGATGGGTTACAGGAATCACCCCAACGCCCATGTGGGTATTGATCCCATCCTATGGTTCGTGATATGTAGCTTTTTGGACGATTTGCCCTATAATAGTTGTACAAGGAAAGTAAGAAATCCTTCATACAGATTCACTCATATTATGGAACACGACAATTGCAAAGGTAACATACCAAAAGATTGGACGGACATCTTCTTTAACACGAAAAACATTGGTGGGACGTCTCCATGGTAAGGATCTAGAAATCTTGGACTCTTCAATTAAGCCAAGGTTCTGCCAGAAAAAACATTAATATCAACTTTCAATCAACTTAAGTCTTCCAAAAATAACAAATGTACACATCACAGGCCATACGAGCCAACCATTAGTATTGCTAATGCTGATTTCTCCATATTTAGTGTATAAAGATGCAACGTCTTAATTCCATGAGATAAAATCTTTTTGCACATTTCAGTTCCCAAGTGAACTCCATAAGACTTGACAGCTTCTTCATTGTCCTTGATAGGCTCTAAAGCAGACATAATGTCAGCTGGTATCTAGATTATGTCATTGAAAATAAAACAATGTATTAGAGTCCATGGCACGTAAGTAATATAACAAATTGGTAAAAAGTGACAAGTACACGAATACTAAGTAACAAAGACATATTATGTGAAAACATTTTATCTAACATTCATCCCTAGTATTAGTTAAATATGTTCACTCGTCCAACACAACAATCTAGTACGGGATCAATCATTACTGCCAATGTATATTCAGGTTTATTTTTTATTAATATTCTGAAAGCACGACTGATATTTTCTTCCAGTATACTATACATGTATAAAGAGAGATCAATATTTAACATTCAAGTGCCTTTTTATTCTTTCTTTAGACCCCATCCAGCAACGTTCTTGAGATTTTTAAACATTTCCCATACTTAATACTTGGTCTACACACAAAAAATCTTACCTTTGTTTTACAAAACCCAGTCATGCGGAGAAAGCCCTTGTAATTATTAATGGGCATAATGCCAGGTACGATAGGACAAGTTATTCCAATTTGGCGACAGTCATTCACAAATTTAAGGAATGTATCCGTATCATAAAATAACTGGGTGACAATGACATCTGCTCCTGCATCGACCTGTAAAAAAAACATGAACTCAGATTAGGAGGCCCAAAAAAGAGGCAGACAGATCAACAAAAAATACCTAGCAAAAGAATCCTTCACCACTGCCTATCCCTCACTTGCTACTTTTCATTTTCATTTAGAAGAAGAATAGCCAAGTTTATCCAAGAATGCAGCATTTCTCTTAGGTATTTTTTTTTTCTTTTTGCCCTTCTTGTTTAAGAAAGAGTCATAGATTAAAGAACTCCTTAAATTATGTTCTAGACTGATAAAAAAGAAAAAAAAAAATTAACACATAAAATGGGTAGATTCTATTTCAACGACTAGACCTTGCTCTTCAGGTATTCAAGATCTTTTAGATAACCTTCTGCTGTAGCCAACCCATCACTTCCTATAACATCCGGATGTGCCTCTGAAGAGAAAGACTATAGATTTTAAGAGAAAATGATGGCAGGAAAAGGACCAGAAAAGCGCTTAACAGAATGAGATAATGAAGTTGAAAATAATGAAAAGTGTGTAACCTGGATAACCGGCGACAGTAATGCCAAAGTAGTCACCATATTTAGCTCTGATATGTTTCACCTACAAAAACATTAGCATCCACAAAATCAGCACTCAAGACCAGACAAACTGAACTAGCAGGATCAACAGCTAGTATAAAATTTAATGAAACTAAGCCCACAGCTTTATCATCACTAAGAATGCAGTATAATATTCCAGAACTCATTAACGATGGATTTAAAAAGTTTCATTCTTTGTATTTTCAGCCAGTGCAGAGTATCCAGGTGCTATGCCGATAACAAATTTCCATCAAGGAACATGACTGACCCACCTTTAGTGGGGTCTCCCCTCCCAAACACATGTTTTTCCATCCACAAGACTTTAATCCAAATCTAGTTCAAAAGAAGCAAGCCAATTCCACTCCAACAAACAACTTGTTGGTCCAGCAGATCTCATATAGAATAACAAATGAGACACTGACAGGTTATAAGAGAGGAGTCGGTCTGTGCAAAATCGAAATCTTTTTCTTAAAAAAAAGGGTTTCTACGAAAATAGCTATAAACCATCAAAGTCCTGCCAAATGGAGTCCAGAATTGGTAAAAGAGAGCCTGAGTGAGGGTGATATGGTTCTGTAACTATCCGAGCTGAGATTGGCAAAAATAGAATGAATTATATAAATATGAGGAAATTGGAGGCGAAAGAAATTGGTACCAGGTCGCGTGCACAGGCAAAGCCGCCTTCAACCTGCACAAATTTGTCCTGGCCATGTGGGGGGTCACCTCGAAGAGCAAGCACATTCTGGAGGCCATTGGACTTGATGGTCTGGAGAGCATGGTCTATCTTCTCAACAGGCATGTTAGTGCAGGTGAGGTGCATCATGGTCTCCACACAGACAATGTTCTGCATCCTGTTGGCAATTTCCAATGTTAGATCAGCAGTGGTTCCACCCGCACCCCAGGTGATATCACAAAACGAGGGATTGTGAGCCACCATGCGGTCCATCCTCTCAAACAAATTGTCCACACCATCCTCAGTCTTGGGCGGGAAGAACTCAAACGAGAACACCACCCTGTTTGGATCAGCTGCGGCCGCGCGTATTTTCTCTATGATCTTCATTTTCTACCTTTTTTATAGCTAAGACCAGGCCAAACAAAGCAGTAAGTAGATCAGATCAGCTAGATCCAACAACAGTCGATCGGAAAAAAAAATAAGAGATTGATTATTCATACAACAACATTTTACAGCTCCATCTCTCGCCGTCACATCATTTCACATTTAGTTGTAAAATTCGGGTGTGTAATTGTAAAGAAATGAATAGATACGAGTCATGGAAAGCAAAATCCTGAGCCGAATTATGAACATTTTATAATAATAGCATCAAGAAGGAAAGGGAAGGAAAAGTTGAAAGGAACGAGAGCAATAGTCGTACCTTGTGGTGTGAGGTGAGGAAGGGAGAGATAGAGCAAGCGCGCAATGTGAGGAGTGGAAGTGTGGTTATAGTTATATATAGACGAACCGACACATAAACAAGGGTAGATCTGCTGCGAGAGACGATAGTTGGTGGCAACTGGCTACCGGGTACCGGGCCTTGTTCAAATTTTCTTCACATTTATGGGTGAGTGGGGACAAGTAATGCTATTATGTTTTTTTTCACATTTCTTCACAAAAACTTGGAGATATTCTTTTTCAACCTTTTATTCAAAATGGGTTCAGCTGCCACTGTCATTTCGAATAAATAAATAATATATATAATGTATTGCTGGGACAATTTTTCGATATATGATACATGTGAGCATTTATAAGATGTTGTCTCTTTTAAAAATAAACTATAATAAAATAAATTCAAAATTGAAAGTTCACTAAATAATTATTGTACTCATATTAAATAAATATATATATATATATGTCATAAAAAAGTTTTAACGACATTTCTAAACAAAATTTACCATTCACATATATACTAACAGTGTATAAAACAGATTACTAATTATATTAAAAGAAATCATTAAAGAAGGAAAGACGTGCAAAAGTAATAGATTTACAAGCAACAAAATAGTTATAATTTGATTTGTTTAAGAATAATAATTAAAATTTATTTTGAAGAGTAAAATAATAAATTAAAATATACTGTGAATTTTTTTTTTCTTCCCTATGATTTGAAGGCGAGTCTTTTATTAAGTTATTTTGAAGAGTTTACAAAAATAATTTAAAGACATCTTCCAAATATTTTTTAGGATGGATTCTTTCAAATATTCTACAGATTACTTATAACATTAAATCAATTTAAATAATCTGTTATTAAAGTATTCTGAAAGGACCTTAATTTATCCCAGCATACTTGATAATAAAAACATAGCTCCTACCTTGTATTATTCTTAGTTATATCAAAGAAATCACATTCAATCCTCTTTTACCTATCCACAAAAGTTGTGCTACTTGGCTAATCTAGGCTAAAGTTTTAGAAAAACTAGTTAAAAGCTGAGAAATTAACGTTTATAAAAACCTATTAATAGATAACTATTAAATTACAAGTTCTTAAAAGAATATCTATTAAAATAATTGATAATATATAAAATGATAGAAACAAATATGTTGGTATAATATTTGAATATAAAATTTATTTGGAGTACATAATTGTTATCTTTAATTTTTTTTTATAATTTTTATTTATAGATCAATGCTTTAAATTGCATTTGTTTTCCTTAAATTATTATATTTTTAAATTGAATGTTCTACTATTCATCTTATAATATATATTAAAACATATCCAATGATAAAAAAATTATTTGAAACAAACAAGAAACTTTCAATTATGAAAAAAACTTGTTGAGTGGGCAGTTTCAATTTTACAAACATATAAACACTTGCAGTTCATAACGGATCGAAATAAGAAAATAAATGTTGGCAAAACTATAGGGTTTTATATATTAATTTAACCTATAAATTTTAAACACAAGTTATACAAAGGATTAAATATATTTTTAATTAAAATTTATTTTTATTTGAAACTTAAGTATATTTTTTTTCAAACTTTAAAAATATATTGATATACTTATTTTAAACTAATTATATTGAATTTTTATTTTATCTGACAAACACATCTAATTGTGTGTTTTTTTAATGCCAACTAAAAACACATTTAATATATTAAAAAATTAATATAATTAAGTTAAAATAATTATGTCTTTCATTTTTTAAGTTTAAAAATTAAAATAAAAACAAAATTATAATCTCACGTGAAAATTCAACCTAAAAATATATTTACCTCTTACCTAAATTACTGTAGCAAACTTGCATTTACATTATTATTATTATTATTATTATTATTATTATTATTATTATTATTATTATTATTATTATATATTATTATTATTATTATTATTATTATATATTAGTTTGAGCTCAAGTGCTATTAATTCTCACATTCCTTTTTAATTTTATATAACTGCTGTGCTGCAGTTGGTGGCTTCGGTAGGTAAGGATTTGGTGGTGGACCAAATACTTGGGTGGTAGTTGGTGGAATTGGTATATTTGCGATGTCTTTTTAAAAATAGAGAAAAATAAAATATCCCTTATAGTTTTTACTCTTCTTCTTGAATATATTTTTGTTCACTTATAAACGTGTGACGAATCTTAATCGATATCTATTTAATTATTATTATTATTAATAATATTAATATACAGGTTTTTACTATCTCGTGTTTATTAAAAAATAATTAATATGTATTGATTAATTATTTTTATATTGAAAGTTAGAATAATTAAATACATTAATTAAAATATAAATATTTATAATAAATTTATAAAGACAAAAATGTTTTTTTAAATTTTTAAATAATAACTTTTTTATACAAATAAATAACTTTGGAATTTATAAAGTCTTTACTAAAGTTAAAGAAGAAAAAGAAAGTAATTGATATGCTAAGAGTCAATTTGGTGAAAATTTCAAATATGAAGGTTTAATATTTGAAAGTATGTTTTTAAGCTTTTGTGGAAAATAAAATAAATTCTTCAAAGTGATGAAATTATTACACTTTTTGTGGAAAAATTCTGCCTTCCTACTACTCTTTCCAATTAATTTTTTTTTTTTTAGAATATGCTTTATGAATGATAATTTGCTCATTGAATGGAGATAGTGGTAAAGATAAGAGCAACAATGAAAGAAATTTTGATTTGAATAATTACCTATAAGAGACAAGTTTTCTAGGAAATGATTGTTTAGGAATATTTGAGCATGATTTAAATTATGTTAATTTAAGCTTTTTTATGTTTAACTATATTTAATTTTAACAACATTAAAATATAATTATTTATTAATTATTTATGTTTTAACTTTTATTGATAAGTGTTAAATAAAATATTAACCACACATGTATAAAACTTATAGATATTTTTATTCTTTAAATAAAATAAAATTGTATTAATAATTATTAACTCAGATTTCATTTAATATCACATCTAGCTATGTATTTTTGTAAGACTAAATGTGTATTAATTATCTTAACCAATTCTTTTGTGTGACACCGTCCAAATCACTATGGGAATACTTTACAAATAGTACTATTTGTATTACATTTAATTGTGGAATTGTGGTGTATTACATGTACAGTAGAGCTGGAGTAATTAGCTCATACCCATTATTACCATCTTCATCTTCATCGTCAAAATCCCAGCTCAAATCATCTTCCTCATTTCCGAAAATTGCACTCTTCACGAGCTTAGTTCTCGCATCCTCGACCTTCAGCTTATGAAGCTTATAAAAATATCTGGTCTAGAAACTCTCGTGACTAGTCCTACTAGGTACAACCTTCTCATAAATTTTCTCAACAACCTCATTCTCTTCAAACAAATCCCTAATATCCTCCTCCTTCTTGTCTAACTCAAACCCTGATTTTCGGTCACTAAAATTTTCTAAATCCTCAAGGTCCTCTAAATAGTATTCACATATACCATTTCAAATCCAAACCCCGATAACTACTACCACCACACAACAATTCTTGCCAGCATTGCTATTGTTACTGTCATAATTGATCGAATCGAATGAATCAAAATCAGAGGCTAAAAACGAGTCCTTACCGTGAGAGATAATCAGTGTCGTCGAATTCCAAACGGTGATGTCGATCGATGTCGTCAATGGCTTGGCCAACGAACTCGAGCGACTCCTGCACCAACGTCGAGTACGCCAGAAGGTCCTTAACGACATGTGAGGCAGCTTCGCGGATCACTGTTGTCTCCTTCCTTAGCCTGCATAATCCCTAATTGCAATGTTTGCTCCCAATTTTTTAATTTGAATCTAATTACTTAAAAGTCTATTATCGTTTAAGATTATATCATTCCAAAGCCCTTCACCCTTTCTCCATCTCCCCTTTATGTATTTGGTCTGCCTTTATACATTTTTAAAATAAAATTAAATAAAATATGTAAAATATAATATTAATTTAATTTAATTTAATAAAATATATATTAAATTTTATTTTAATCAAATTTAATCTAATAAAATATAAAATTTTAATTTTCTACGAATAATGTTTATCTACCTATATTTATTTATGACATGTATTAAATCATATTTCATTATTAACATTATTTACTAATAATACCCATTTAAAATATTGAACATGTAAGCATGGATATTTTTGCATCATCCTGGTAGAGAGGAAAGGAAGGGCACCGCGCGTGGTTTATCTATCCCCATCCATTTCCAAGAAGAAGAAAACCAGCGCAGAGGAGATTGGAGATAGCATAAAGATGCGATCTCTGGTGTTCTCGCTCTCAGCCAACACCAACTTTCTGCGCCAAGCTCTTCCTCTTCTCGTTAAACCCTACAAAACCATTCTCTCTCCCACTGCTCTCACCTCCACATCTGGTTCACAATCCCTCCTTTGCAATACTCCACTTCTTGCACCCCTCAACCTATTCCCCACCAGTCCTCTTCGCAACTTCACTTCACGCGCCACCCATGTCAACGACGCTGGCTCCGTCGACTTGCCTCTTATTCAGTCCATGCAGAACAAGGTATTCTTTCCCACGCATAACAACCTATTCAGTCCATACAGAACAATATTTTCTTACACATCTTTTATTAAATGTCAATTTTCCCCAACAGATAAAGGAACAACTCAATGCAGAATCTGTCACCGTGAAGGATGCTTATGGCGATGGTCGGCATGTTAGGTGAGATTTCCTTTTAACCGATGAGTTGAAATTTTGTGTCTTAGAATTTAATTTAGTCTTTTAATTAAAGATTTTTTGGCAGGGATTAGATATCCTCTAAAACATAGAAACTGAAATGCAACGAAGTGCTTAAGAGCCTCAAAAGGCAATAAACTAGTAAACCTCCCTAATCCTTATCAGAAATGCAACTCTTAAAATAGACCATGAGCTGAACACCAGAGAAAGTCCACAGACTGGATAACACAACATATATTGTTGCAAACAAAAATCCCTTAAGAAGTATACACTTTGCTCCTCTCACTAACACCCCAGAATGGTCTTGACTATTGAGCTGTACTCCCAGGCCTATTGGCGGATGCCTTCATTTTCATGACTAAACTACACAAATATTTCTTGTTGAGTTGCATCACGAGTTGGGTAAGGTTCAAATTTAAATATAACTATACCAGCAACCTTGTATCGGTCAACATCAGAATACCTAACAATTTGAGTTTTTCTTTTTTCTTTGTAAATAAGGTTTTGTCAAAAGCATTCTTAATATATGTTTGGATCCACATATCTGCATTCCTATGGTCTTAACAGGGAAAGTTTAAAAGTTTATAAAGGCAGTGTGAAAATGAGTCACAAAGAGATAACATAGGTTACCAACTAACTTTAAGGATCTCCCAAGGTCTAAATACAACTCTCCTCGGTTAGGTACAAGTTTAATACTTGGATCCATTGGTGTCTATTAGCTTAGCTTCTAACATTCCCGTTGTTCTAAAATATCTCGAGCATATTTGCTCTGCGATATGACCAAAACACCTTGGACTGAACAACTTTAATACCAAGGAAGTATTGCAATTGACGAGGTTCTTTTATCTGGGAATGTTAAGCAAGACATTGTTTCAGATCTTTATCATTATTTGTGATAACACTTAAGATTAATAATAAAGAAAATATATTTTAGAGGGCTTGAATATGTTGGGTTTTTAATAAACTTAAATGTATTAACCATTATAAACTAACCGTTGTGAGTGGTTAATGCACTAGCCGTTGGAGTCTAGGTAGTTAATGAGTTAGCCGTTTATAGCCGTTTACAGTCGTTTATAGTCGTTGGGAGTACAATGGTAAGGAAATGTGGGTCTATAAATATATTATGTATTGTATGAATAAACAACAAGAGGTGAATAAAGTTTTTTCACAAGATTATAGAGTTGTTGTCTAACAAAGTGGTATCAGAGCCAGTTAGCTTGAGTGTTTGAGTGAAAAAAAGAGAGCTAGAGAGCTTGAGTGCTTGAAAAAAAGAGCTAAGTGTTTGAGAAAAAAGAGAGTGAGATGGCTAGTCTTACAAACAGTATTTCCCTGCCCAAGTTGACAAAGGCTGTCAACTATGACAATTGGAGTCTCAAAATGAAGGCCCTTCTTGGATCCCAAGAAAATTGGGAGGTGGTTGAAGATGATTTCGATGAACCAGCCAACACTACAGGTTGGTCAAATGCCCAGTTGAAAGTGCTGAAAGACGCACGTGTGAAGGACAAGGCAGCTTTGTATATCCTGTACCAAGCTGTGGACGAGTCTGGCTTTGAGAAGATTGCAAGTGCTAAATCTTCAAAAGAAGCGTGGGATATTTTGGAGAAGGCGTATAAGGGAGATGACCGAGTGAAGCAGGTGCGACTTCAAACACTTAGAGGCAAATTGGAGAGCATGAAGATGAAGGAGACAGAAGGAGTAGCCGAGTACATTACTCGGGTTGAAACTGTGGGAATCAACTTAGTAGAAATGGAGAGACGTTGCCCGCTAGCCGAGTTGTGGAAAAGATTTTGAGGTCTCTAACGGATGACTTTGAGAACGTGGTGTACGCGATTGAAGAGTCCAAGGACTTGTCAATGCTCACGGTTGAAGAGCTTGCCGGGTCCCTTGAGGCGCATGAGCAGAAGAAGAAGAAGAAGGTTGAGCCACTTGATCAATTACTCCAAACGAAGATGTCAATTAAAGATGAGAAAGCTTAGAACACTCAAGATAGAGGACGATATCGAGGAGGTATAAGAAGTGGTCTTGGTGGTAGAAGTCGAGGACAAGAAGAGAAAGAACAATCCGGTCAACAAAATTGGCACGGAAGAGGACGAGGTCCATGGAGAGGAGGTCAATCAAGCAACTCAAATGTTGAGTGCTTTAAGTGTGGCAATAATGGCCATTATGCAAAGGACTGTTACTCAGGCAAGTGTTTCAATTGTGGTAAGTCTGGACATTTTGCCAAAGATTGTAAATCTGAAAGTATAAAGGAAGAGACGATCAACCTCACAAAAGATGTTGAAGAAGAAGCAACATTGTTGATGATGGCGCGTAGCTCGGGAGCCGAGCATAAGCAAGTGGTGAACTCGACAAGAAGACCGAGTAGCATGGAGAATTCAACAAGAAGGCTGAGTATAGTTGATAACTCGACAAAACAGTCGAGTAGCGTGGATAGGTCAGCAAGACAACCGAGTAGGTTGCATAGGCTGGTGAGACATGTAGATAACCCAAACAGGGTGGTGGAGCGTGTAGATACCCCAGACAACATGGTGGATCATGAGACCAACTCGGTTAACTTGATGGAACGCCTACATAGCTCGATAAGTTGGTGGAGCGAGTGGATTACTCAGATATCTCGGTGGAGCATGTGAAAAGCTTGAGTAGCTCAGAATTTGAAAAAGAAAAGCTTCTAACCCAAAGGTTAGAGATTGCAAAAGGAGACTTGCAACAGAGTATTGAAAAGGAGGTTAGAGACAATTTAATTCTACAAGAAAGCGTAGAGGGAAGGAAACAAGCTTTGCAAAAGCGGCACTTGGAATTTGAAGAAGATGTTTCAAGTTTGCAAGAACAATTACAAGTTGAGAAGGATCTGAGAGTTGCACTGGAGGTGCAAGATGAGAAGTGGCTACTTGAAAAGGATGAGGAGATTGAGCACAACAATACATGGGTGTGGTATGATCTTTCAAAAGGAAATCGGCCTATTGATAAGAATTCAGTTAATGACAAGTCGGCCACAAAGACAAAGAACCCAATGAGTAACAAGTCGGTCAAAGAGAAGAACAAGTTTGCCAGTAAGGATGTAAAAACTGAGAGAGCAGAGAACAAGTTAGTCACAGGGAAAGCGAAGTACAAGTCGATCATAGATAAAGTGAAAGGGAAGTCAGTCATGAAGAAAGCAAAGAACTTAACTATTCATGAAAGGGACAAGCATAGTGTGAGAAGAGTTATTGCACGTTGGAAGCCGTGATGAAGAATAAAGGAACAAAGATGGAGAATAAAAGAAACATTTAAGTTTAAGGGGGAGTTTTGTTGAGTTTTTAATAAACTTAAATGTATTAACCACTATAAACTAGCTGTTGTGAGTGGTTAATGCACTAGCTGTTGGAGTCTAGGTAGTTAATGAGTTAGCCGTTTATAGCTGTTTATAGTCGTTGGGAGTACAATGGTAAGGAAATGTGGGTCTATAAATATATTATGTATTGTATGAATAAACAACAACAAGAGGTGAATAAAGTTTTTTCACAAGATTATAGAGTTGTTGTCTAACAAAGTGTTAACAAAATACACCTCTCTTATGATCTCATATTTATAATTATAGAATTTTGATACAATGAGAAGAGTACAAACCAAAGGTCCGAACTAGAAACTTAGGTACAAAACTGGGTACAACTCATAGGTACAAAAGGTAGTAGTTTCCAATACAACTACTTTCTACCCGAATTTAATATTTATTCTAACAATGTCAATGTCATTCACATATGTGTGGAACCAAATACACATGGGGAAGATTGTATACAAGGGAACGAGGATGTAGTTTTTGCTATCAACGACTCCATTTTGAGGAGTATGAAGACATCAAGTTTGATGAAGCATATCATTGGATGCCATGGACGGTTGGAATTGGCGAGACAAGTAGTCACTATGAAAAACACATATGGATGTATCTAATTATGTTTTATTTCATTAGAAAATGTTTGCTAGATAGGAATCAACTCTAGTTGATTTTTAACTAACCAAATTGAACTGTATTTAGAATAATCATTAATAAAAGACACATAATATTACTTACATTAAATGGACATTATTACTTCATCAAATGTACATAACATTACTTACATTAAATAGACATTATTACTTTATCAAATGGTGGTTGATTAGCGCCTTTTTTTTTCTGCAATACAAACAATTTCTTGATTGAAAGGCAAGTAACTTAATAGAAAGATAAGAATGAATATATATATATATATATATATATATATATATGTATATATATATATATGTATATGTGTACAATAATAATAATTATCCATTGTTAGCATTCATTTGTTGGTTGTTGCTACAAAGTCAATAGTGGTAGTAAGATGGGATTTATGGCCCAACCAGTGTTATCAAATTTCGGCCATAGCAGCGCCATGGTGGAAATCGGCGACGGCGGCTGCTTTGTGCATATCGGCTGACGAATGCGAAACGGCGATGGCGGGAAAAAACGGAGTGGAGAAAGGAGAAGATGAAGAGAGACCACCGGGAGAAGAAACTCAGCAGCGGCAGCGCAACATTCTTGGAGAAGAGAAACCTAATCAGCTAGGATATATTTATTCTTTAAGGTTTAAAACACATGGATTGGGTCAGGTCCAATAACATCTAATTTAACCTAAGAGGCACACCTGGGCAGCAAACAGGTTTAACCACATGGTAAAAAAGATTTAAAACACATGGTAAAGAAGTAGATCAGGCCCAATAAAATTCAATTTAACCTCATATACACACAATAACCCTCTCTCTCATTCTTCTTCTGCCTCCTCTACCCTTGTTGTTATTGTCACACATTCAATGATCAGGACAACTTAAGAACATCCCACAAAATACACCTATTTTGCATTATAATTATATTTCCGCCATAACCCAATATTGATATCCGATATAACTTTATAAAGGAATTTTAGATATCTGATATTTTCCGTTATCTGATATTATCCATCGATAACACTGGCCTAACCTCTTGAACCATAACCTAATTCAAGTGAAATAAATAGATAACAAAATTTCTCATTCTATTTTGTTTTCTTATGAACCTTTTCATCCTTTACCTCTTAAAGTTTTTGGGTCTACATATTTTTGTTCATAATTTTAGTCCTGGTTTTAGTACATTATTTCCTAGGTCACACAAATGTGTCTTTTAGGATTCACTAGATCACAAAAAGATTATAAGTGCTTCTCTCTTTTTAACCGTTATTTTATCTCAGCAGATGCCACATTCAATAAATCTTCTCTTTACAAAGTCTCCTTCGTGTGTGTCTCTGTTTACCATGGTCAATATTCCTGTTAGTATAACTCATTACCCGTTCAAGCAATGGCTCAAGAAATATGTCAAACTTTTATGACTGAATATTATATTGGAAGACATGAAGATAGATTGGGATGAACCTATAAGGTTATATTATGATATTTAATTTGCGATTAGTATAACTCATTACCTTGTGCAACATGATAGAAGTAAATGTATTGAGGTAGTCAAACACTTTATCAAGGAAAAGCTAGACAGTGGCTTGATTAACACTCCATGTGTGTCCACTCAAAATAACCCTGTAGACATACTTACCAAAGGGCTGAACCGAAAGAATTATTGTGCTAAGTTAGGAATGAAGAACACTTACTCACCAACTTGGAGGAGTGGGGGAGTGTCAAAATTGTGGTGCTCATTGTGTATTTTGGGAAGTTTTTTATGGAGTATATAATTGGTTTAGTACTACAACTTACAAGTATTGACATCTTTCATTTTTAATACAATAAGAAAAAAAATTACATTCTTAGTACAATAACTTTAATTTTGTTAATTTTATTTGAACTTTGTTAATGGTTAAGATAACATGTTCGGCCTTTTATAATTGTCACTTGTGTTTGTTATAAGAATAATTAACGCTAATATGCAACTATGCTTGAAAGAACCACTAAAGATTTTAAATTTATAAAGCAGAAAACTAAACATAAAAGGTTCCTTTCAAGAATAATTGTATTTTAACATTAATTTTTCACTTAATAAAAACACATGACAATAATTTTTGTGCTATTAGCTGCTTTTGGGACTTTGATCACAGCTTGGGTGGGACATAACCCTAATATGTGGTGTGATGTTGCAGTATTGATGTGGTATCTACTGCCTTTGAGGGACAATCAGCCGTTAATAGGCAAAGGATGGTCTATAAAGCTATATGGGAGGAGCTTCAGAGTGTAGTCCATGCAGTTGATCAGATGACTACTAGCACTCCTGCTGAAGCAGCCGCACGAACTGACAGAGGATCATGAGAGCATACTTTGACTTCTTATTTACGCTCTTTATAGATTTTTGCATTGCTGTTTTCTAGGAATGAATTCCTAATTTTAAACTACCATTACAGTATTTCACATGCTACTGAACATCAGGTTTTCAATGCCACACATCCTTGGAGTTTCTACGTTAAATAATTTGGCAGTCAATTACTTGGCCAATCTTACTAGGTGAGGTCTTTTACATGGATTAAATTAAATAAAAATAATGCAATAAAACTCCATGGACAAACCTATTGACATCTAGATCCTTAAAAGTATTTGTCCATTCCTACTATCCTACATGATCTTATAATTAATTAGACGTGATTAAAATCTATGTACTTTCTTGCTATTATAAGTTCTTATTTTTTAAAAAGTTTCACTAAATATTGATATTATTCTCAATTATTGTATAGTTTTTCTCTATAATCATGATTCTATATATTTCATCCATCTATATGAAAATATGATAGTTATTTAATAGACTTGGGTACACGTAATTAAGTTTGTGTAACAATTTTTTAATTTTATCGTAAAAAATTATTAAATCAATTTCTATATGTTAAATGTTATTGATTTAGTTCTGATTACCCTGTTACGGTCTCAGTTTAATTAGTATAAATGTTACCTATTTTAATTTGGTCACTAGGATCAAATTAAAAAGGCACCACCTATGTTGATACCACTGGGTCTTAACACTCCATTAAAACTTGGCAGTTTCATTCATAATAAGTATTTAAGTTATATTTGTTATTACTCTCAAGAATGGTTTACACAACATACATCTCACACAAACTCTATAAAAAGTGTTCGACCAGGAAATACTATTTTCACTTAAACATTCTCCCTATTTAAGTATTAGAGTCCCTATTTTTATTTAAGTATGAGTCTTTTGCTGTATCTTCCCTAGGACCTTACCCTTGACTTACAGGCGCAAAATCCAAACCTGATAAGAACATTTTACATTATGCTGAACAAAAAAAAAACAAAAATTTACATATATAGAATTTAGTTAGCTTTTATATACAATGAACAATTAAATTTTGGAAAAACGTGAAGATAATCCTAGAATGTATGTTTAACCTAATTATTTTAGTTTGGGTTTGAAATAAAACAAACAAATAACTATATTAATTTACATTAACTTAATTAGTTACTTTATATTATTGATTTCATCATAATCATGTTTTTTGTGTTCGTTGGAGTCGATCCAATCCTGTAAACACGTCCAGAAGTAAAAGATCACAAAATATAAAACATTCAGTTTCTTAAATTACACATGATATGAAAAGTCAGGTCTGTAATGTGAAATCAACCATGCCATTCCAATTTTGAGGGTTTCAATGAGCTTTTGTTCCCGATTGTCATGCACGTGCGGTACTTTATATGCTACACAATATTGAATTTATGAATTGCTATACAACTATACAAGTTTTCACGACACGAAAGGAAAAAAGAAAAAAAAAAAAAAAACTATTCACCTGTACTTCCCGTC
>Ga0209589_1005274_pt1 | contig 21950 bp, 9 predicted proteins | sample CowpeawhiteBW_FD_187525 | JGI IMG/M metagenome (GOLD analysis project Ga0209589, IMG submission 187525) | Root nodule microbial communities of legume samples collected from California USA - Cow pea white BW (SPAdes) (version 2) | ecosystem: Host-associated > Plants > Roots > Nodule | place: USA... | reverse complement strand
AAAAAAAAAAACCCTAATCTCTTTTTATAAATTAATGTTTTTATTAAATTTTTTTTACTTTATCTTTTATTATAATTTTCCATAATATAATCTTAATATAAATAATATATAATATAATTTTAAAAAATATATAAATATATATAAAAAAAAAGAAAAAATGGGGGAGCCGTGGCTCCCCTTGTCATATCTTAATTCCGTCATTGCTTATTTAGTTTCTCTGAAAGAAGTTTGTCATTTTTTTTTACATGTTTAACTCTATGTTTGCATGTTTTTTTGTCATTATCTTTACTTTTAATAATGTTTTTCTAGTAAATAATTGATGTGCTTTAACATATCATCCCTAACTAAGATGTCATGATAAATAGTGATATCTATGGTGAATTTTATATTTTTAAAAAGAAGACTTCTTTTTTATTTCCGTTTTAGTCCATTATTTTTAATCTTGTATCACATTTCAAACTTATTTTGAAAAATGGAAGAAAATTTTATTTTAATATATGACATTATAACGGTTAGTTGTTTCTATTTTACAATGACCATATTAACATTAAAATTATATTTATTAAAAATAAAATAAAATAAAATATATTAGAATAGGTGAAAGAATAACCATTAATAAATAAAAAAAGAAGAAGCAGATATAATCGATTTTATAAAAAATTTGTAAAAATAATGGTTAATTTTTAAAAATTTAATAAATTACTATATTTAAAGGATAAATTTAGTATTTTAAAATATGAACACAAAAAAATAAATTTCTTTTATATATTGTTATAGATACCGTCTAATTGTTTAATAAAACAATAAAAAGCCCAAGAGAAATATCCCCAAACTATATTTAGTTGGGTCCAGATGTTTTTCTTTTTTTGGTTATGAAGTATTTTTGAATATTTCTTTATACACCTAAAATAAAATTCACCCTGAATCCCATTCTATATTTAGGAGTATCTAAAATGTAAAAATTGGATGTCTGATGAGTTTTTTTATTCCATAAAATATATACAATTTATTTTCGTAAATGATCTAGATGACTTCAAAATAGAAAAACTAGTACTGTAGCATATAATTCTGTTTGGGATATTTGGACCTAACTTCATGACTTAAGGGGCTGCTACTTACTGCACCTCCACTTATCTTATTTCTTCCTGCACCCCCATAAATTATATTATTCCCATTTTATCAGTTATTAAAGGATTAATTATGTTTTTGGTGTCTCAAGTTTCACTAAATTTTGAAATTAGTCTCTCTTCAAAAATTTTAATCAATTTAGTCATTCATTTTTAGATATGTGTGAATCTAGTTCTTTGAACCAAGATTTGTTAAGTTGATTTGACGTTTCAAAAACGTTTTATGATAATATTTGAATTAATATTGAAATATTGAAGAAAAAATATATCAAGCGTTGTAAATAATTCAAATACTATGGTGAATTGTGCTTGAAATATTATATAAACTTAACACAATTTGATTAAAAAGATTAAATTCACACATTTCTAAAGATAAATAACTAAATTGGTCAAAAATTTCGAAGAGGGACTAATTTTAAATTTCTGTGAATATTTGAAGGAGAAAAACATATTTAACCTTTTATTAAAATATATTAAAAATCTCAAAACCCTAATTTTACGTTCCCTTCCCTTGCACCGTGAAATGCTCTGCACCTCTCTCCCAGCGCTTTATTTTCTTCTTTTAAACAAAGCCGTGTAGAATTGAGGACAAAATCCCTATGATGGGAGGTGAAAGATTGAAGAGAAAATAACTACGGAAAAAAATTTGTTTGGGTTATTTAAAATAAAAAACTTAGAAAATGAGTGTTTCAGATTCGAATTATAAAATAGAAATCGAAATAAATATTCTGAAAAATATTTTCGAATTTGAAAAAAACTTCAAAAATCTTGTTTGAAATTTATTTATTATTCCAAAAAAAAAACCTTTGTCATTTAATCTTAAGTTTTATAATTTTATTTAATGGACATAATTTGTCCCTCTTAGGAAACAAAAAATTGATAATAGTTTTATTTGTATATATTTTTTTAAATCAATCGGTTGATTCACTTTTCGGTCATAGTTAATTTATTTGTTGGTTTTAATTGATATATTAAATTCATGATAATTAGAAAACTAAAGAGATAATAATGGTTGTAGATTGAATATTATAATAAGGAGGTGAGCATAGAGATTAATAATAGGTTTTTGACGGTTTAAGATTGTAAGTGATGATGGATGCAGAGTGCAAGAGCAGTGTGTATTAAACGAAAAAGGCAAAAACCGATGGAGAGGAAACCAAATCTTACAGGAAACGGAAGCAAAAAGAAAAAGGATAACCCAAATTCAGAAAGAGGAACATAATCCAGATTATGATCACATGAAGGAACATGGTTCATGCAAACTAAATGATAATGACACACTAATGAAATTTAGTGGAATCACTTTGACACATTGCTTTAATTTGTTACTTGTTGGATACAGCTTTCTTTGCTCCAACACCACATTTGTGAAAGCCAATCTTTTATCAGTGTCCGTTACGTGTCAAATTGTTTCCTCCTTCTTTTTCACCCAACAGGGTTGATTTCCAGTAAAAATCCCTCGGAAACAAACACTGTCGCTCAAATCAAAACATTATGCGACTTGGTAATTTAATTTAATTTAATTTAATTTTACCGTTGAATCTATAAACTCTTAGATTTTTTTTGTACTGTATGAAAGTTTTGGAAGAGTGGAGCATGGCGCAGACACCAGATTTGGAGAAAAAGAGTTTCTAATTTGATAGATAAATACATGAGAAAAAAAAAAGTATAATGAAAGATGAGCATGTTGACAGGAACGTTGAAAGAGAAAGTTTGTGTAGTAAGTGATTTAAAAAGGCTAAAGTCCAGAAGGCACTTGAAGGAGCAGCTTAACTGGAAGAAGAAAGAGAGTGAATTTGTTGCTTGATTTTAGGTGAACCGGTTAAAAAAAAGAAACACATCACAAACCGGACCTCTACCTTAAACAATGAAACGATGATAAGTGGTTGATTAAGCAAGTAACAAAGAACATGGCCCACCATAAGGACTCCTAGTCAAGGATCTATGGACCACAATGGAGAGATATAGATATAGATAATGATAATGATGATTATTATGTATATATATATAATATATGTTATGTTTGTGTGCTATATACTTAGGAGCATGAACACGAGGATTACATTAGAACCTTAAAGAGACACCTAACATGGCCCCTCACAACTCTATAACTTGGAATCATGGCCGACCGTATCCAACCCACTTACCTAGTTTTCAAAAGTACTTGGCAACAATCCCTGTCTGCTTTACTAATCATCCATCTAACTTCTACATTTGACATTTTAAGTCCCTCCACATATCTTTGCACCTTCATTGCAATTCCATTTTCCTTTGCCATTATAAATAACTAATTATTACACCATTCAACCAAGTCTTTCTTTTCCATAACTAATCAACATTTTCTCCAACCTTCTTAATCATGTTCCATTATTTTAACCTAATAATAATAATAATCTTTTATTTTAACTCTTCAAAATCGGTACACCACTTCATTCAATGTTTGACAGAAAAAAAAATAAAAATATCATCTTTTTACTAGCTGTTCCTGGTTTGAACAAGATTAGATACTCCACACCTTATTTATAAGCGTTCCCTGTCTTTGTTCAGACAATGAAAAGTAATATTTTTCCTATGCGTTGATTCTATAAAATTATTATTATCTCTTTTAAACTTCAAGTGAGTTGGTTGGCTTAACTCATTTCAGAGACCTGTTACTTGAGTCCTTCCATGTCGTGGTAGTACATTTTTAAGGCAGTGTTAAAAAAAATATTATGCAAAGTCATTTGATGACTATTTTTTATTCATTTACGTGTGATTACTGATGAATCATTTTGTAAAATGTGACAAACGGTGAAGAATGTTCCTTAAGCTTGATTTAACTAATTCGATGATAAAAAAGAGAATTCTTTCAACTCAGTCATGCACCACCTTAAGTGTTGATCACCATTTTGTTGTGGCTCAACTCCAAAAGTCATATTCTGGATCCTTCCCTGACCGCCTTACTGGAGCTCAGCCGAGAATTTTGGGATTCAACTACATCATTTTTAATTCTCGAAGAAATAGCTGCAAAATCATAATAAATCATTAATTTTTTATTTTTCTTCTTTTTAGTACCTCATTTTGTAATTATAAGTTAAAATAAATTGTCTACTTACAAAATATGATCAATTAAAATATGATAAGTGTCAAATTTATATGAAAATTTTAACATAAACATCAATGAGATGAAGATGGGAATGAGAACGAGAATATGACAAATATATACATACACACATACACATTTTTATTACCATATCTAATTGAAAAATCTAGATAATATTCATACGCATACAAATTTCAATTTAAAATGAAAATAAATTTGAAGAATATCCATGATCACAAATTTATTTGTCATCTCTAAATGTAGATACTCATAGTACCTATTTTAACACATTGTGATTCCTAACCAGATGAGAAATTTGTAAATACAAAATCATTTTCGATGCGTCTTTATGATTTTGAAGCGATTAATTTAGTTAATGAACTCCTGAAAGTATTTTTCTAAACTTATATAGCTTATCACAAAGTTTTGAAATGATCTAGAACATTTTTTCCAAATTAATTGAAGATGGAGATAATTCTTATATAAAACAGCTAGTTTTAGATTAACATTAATTTTAGTACATTAAAATAGAAGTTGATGTCTTGTTACATATTTTTAATTCATTATAGTTTTAACATATTAAAATATGAATAGTTTGAAATATTTCAGTTAAATTAACATATTACAATAATGTTTTGATTGATTAAAACATTTTCTTTACAAATTCATCGATTTTAAATAACAATTTAATAAATAAAATTATTTTCAATTAATTAAAATAAAACTTAACATTTCAAATAAAGCTTAAACAATTCAAGAAACAAGAGGAATAGTAAAACTGGGAGATAAATATATATGACGCGATTGAGAAATCAGTGAAAAATTAAATCGTTGTATAATTTCATTGTATAATATAAGATTTCTATTAAGTATGGACTCTTATATATAAAAAAAAATCAAATAAGGACGTAAAATAATAAAATATTAAGCATTTCATATATATTGAGACGAATTCGTAATGTTTCATCTTCTGGTAGTCCACGTGAATACTTTAAATACTCCTAATCTTATAAACTTGATTAAGAAAATGGATTCTACCAAAAGTTACTAATTAGATTTATTGGTATAAAAAATGACAATATATTATTTTGACAGTGATACATAATATTGGATATATTGATCTTGAGTCAAATATTGGATTTGAGTTTAATTTGTATATTTAATATTTAAAGTGTGGTAAGTGACTTCTTTATGTTTATTTATTTTTTTTGTTAAAAATGGAGACTGTGATTTTATTTTTCTTTGAACGCTCAATTTGTACGGCATAAGCAGAACCACAAATAAATTGAAAGCAATGCAATAATGCAACCTGCACTCCATCGTGATGTAACGGAAGCACGTCCAGTGCACAATTGTTGAAGCACCAACTCTGCAACTTATGCGCACCAAAAAAATACGATTTCAATATGCACATAACTAATTCACTTCATAATTGTTTTGTACCAATTTTCAACGCATTAAATTAAACTCCACCCTAACTCCCCAAAATAAACACCAATTATTCGTTTATCTCCAACATAAGAAGCCCGTGATAGAGAGAGCCGTAGACTACTGCATGTGTTTGGTGAAGGACCAGACCAGAGACAATGATCATTGTTTAGAACATCATCTACATATGTCTCTTCTATCTCACTACTTTAACAGGTATATATATCTCAATTACTTTTTTTTTTCTTTCTAGTTTCAAACATGTTCATTAGTTCAGGTTCATTTCAATGTCAGAAGAAACTAAGAACCTTGTTACAGTCATTTGTTTTTCCCTTTCTTGTTAAGCCCTTGTTTAATTAAGTAAAGCTTGATGGCGAAGCCAAGGAAAATGATACACTTTCGTTTTTCAGAATCAAGAACTGTTGCACTTCAGAACTATAGATGACTTTCTGAAGGAGACATTTGGTAGTATCAAATAATTAAATGCACATAGAACTTTTAAGGAACTTATTTATTATACACATTGAAAACTTTGATTTTCCACCAACAATAACATGTGAAAATGAAATACTTTTCAAACTGTATTCTCGTGTTAAGAGTCCAGAAACTGCAGGAAAGTGTTATTGCCTGCATAAAATCTCAAGGAAACTGAGTGTATCTATCTACGCAGTATTGCAACATAACTATTTATGTGCATCTGCAACTCTTTCATGTTAGAGAAATATTAACAAAAGAACAAACAATGCGGCATGGAAGCATGGAAATCCCTAAAAACATTGCATGGAATTTTAGACTATGGAAAATGGTAGCCTGGTTTGTTTCTGATAATTAGTTACACTACTAGTCTGGTGCAGTGTTTGAATTTCACGACCATTTTTTCTTTATGAAACTTATTTTAATGTTAAAAATATGTGAAAAAATTGAATAATAGATATACTGGCATTCTTACAGTACAAAAAAAGGTACAAAAGTAAACCATAAAGATAGCCACAGTCACGAATATAGTAACCTATGTAACCTGAAATAAAGCTTCCTTTACCTTGTAAAGAAAAAAATGGGCACTGGCACGTCCTGATCTTCTAAAAAGTGTCACTTCAAATTGTTACACGATTGATTCCCCCACAGACCCCTAACTAGATAGCCCCTCTCTATAGCTAACTCCGCGTATAACTGGGGCATTGTTTAATTTGCTACATTCATAATCAGAAATTAATTCAGAACGGTTCATAATATTCATCTTATCACTCATAGTCACAGAAGCAAGATGTTATAGATGACAGAGCTTCACATGTTGAAATTTCAAAGTTTCAAAGCCTCAACGACAAGTCAAGTTGCCCAATATCCTCCTGAACATGCTCGGAAGCGTAACCCCTGGACCAAGAACCCACCCCTTCATTGGGTCCAAAGCTGTATTCTTTTCTTCCGGCGAGCCTCACATAAGTTTGTCCTTGGTTATCCACAACGTTAACCCCAAGAGCACGACCAAGATGGTGCGAAGGAGTGAAGTTTGATCTTTGCTCCGGTGCTCCGTAAGACTGCATGGTCGAACTCATTTCCCTGCTCTTCTTGGCAAGAGTCCTCTCGAGCTTGTGAGCATTTTGGTGACCCCCTAGCGCTTGAGAGCTGTAGAACTTTCTCTGGCAATAGTTGCATGAGAATATCCTGGGTTCAATGGGACTTATAGGGGAAGGAGAAGATGAGGAAGAGGAAGAAGGTTCAAGAAGAAGATCAAGATTGAGGTGATTGATCTGATCATCTGGCTGAGTTAGGTGAAGAGAAGAATTGGGGTGGAAATTCATGGCCATAGAAGATAGTGGCAGTAAGTGTAGTGTGGGAAAGAAAGCAATAGAGAGGAAAGGATATAGGGTGCGAAGTGGGGGGGGTGAGAGAGGATGTTTATGTAATATAAGAGGGTGAAAGGTTCACTGTTCCTGCAGACAGAAATAGTAGTATATTGAGTGAAAGAGTGAGGGTATTGAGTGAGATAGAGGGACATGTATCTGCAAGATCAATGGAGAATCAAAGAGGTTGTCGCCTTCATTAATGGCAGAGTTTGGATCCTTTGTCGGTCGATGGCCAAAAAATAATGTTATGGGGTACCCCGTATGAAACCCACCAAGAAGATTAATCAGGTTTTTTTGTATTTTAACTTTGTTTCTGTCTCTTGAAAATGAGTGAACGTTTGCAATAAGCATGTATGTAATGAGAAAATTGTTGTAAGTAGCGTTGTTGTTGTTGTTGTGGTGACCCCTTGTCAACAAGGAGTTTAAACTCAAATCATGCAGTGTTCCATCAATGTTCCAATTTTGGAATTACAAAATGGGGAAGATAAACCATCTTGACTCGACTAAACAATGAACATGATTGGAGACTATTTTTACGTTTTTGTCTTAAATCAAGAGCGTGCTATATATACCTATGCCACTATCTGTCCATTCAGGATTGGACACTCAACCCATTTTAACGAAATCAATTAACCACTATTCAACCATTCGTATGAATTACTTACTATCATCCACTCTATAAATTTTTGTACAATAATCTACCTAGTAATTAATATAGAACCAATGCATATCTGTCTGCCCATATGTACATATAATAATCAGTACAAAGCCTACTCAATTTGGTTTTATTCAATCAATAATGGCAGACCAACCAATAATCCATTTTTTCTCATCATGTTAATTGAATTTACACGATGTGGATTATTACCTTTCGTCCCAATGCAAAGCACGCAATGACATGAGCATTGCCAGATATACCCCTCCCCCAAAAAATAATATTTTCAACTCTGTCACTCAGGTGTATGTATTAATTATAAATTTTATTTTATTTTATTTTCCTACAACTCTACGTTTCACCCTGCACCGTACACCCTCACTTTGAATAGAATCATGAAATAAATAAAAAGGCAGGGTGACTTGTGCACAATATTCCTACATGTCGATATGTAGTGAATTTCGTACTGTTCCCTTTTGAAATCCATCTCTCTGATTCTCTGTGTCGTTACAGCACAACAACTACTACTACTACTACTAACAGTGACAGTTCCAGAACTGATTCGTATTGAATGCTATGCCTTCAATTTCATCAACTATGGTCAATAGCCAGAATGGAGAAAGAAACAGATGGTTGTAGCTCTGTACTCTGTCTTTGGAACGGTGCCCTTATTAATTATGACCAAACCTCCTCTTCTATCTGTCTTTCTCTCTCCATTATTCTGGCTCAGTGATTTTACAAATGTGTTGACTGGGCCAAGCACATGGGTGACGGAGTTATAAAATATGTAATTTCTTTGTGCAAGAGCAAAAAGGTTAATTATTTATAAAATTGTTGAGTAGCAGAGAAATAAAAATGGAAGCGTTCAACCCAGAGAGGTATTTGTAATGGCACAAAATCCCCATCACGGAATAGGGTTTGAATAGTTTAATGGTAAAACATGATTGAGGGATCATAATCTTGTCATCGGCTATGATTGCGGAAGGGGTTGTCTGCAAATCGCAGACACAGAATGAACCAAGAAACTACGTCCTGTTACCGTATCAGTCACTTGGTCTTAAGATTCCAAAGCTAAGTAAACATTAATTCTTGTGCAAAACTAAACAATATCCACTCATTCAAATGGGATGTTTCCCTTCCTACTTCAACAAACCTACATTAATCATAACTAGGTTCCATGTATACACAGACTAATCTTAATTAAACTCACTCGAAAATACAATTATAAGGGATTGTCTGGTAGACATGTTACATAACTGCACTCATTTCTGAATGTTCACCTGTTTAAATTAAGACACATACCATGATACCATGACCGTGATAACAAACCACTGTTATTGAGATGATGTCTACTGTACCAAAAAATGTGTGCTTCTCATTTTTTTTTATCACTTCATGCGCGCTACCCACCATAACATAGCTTTTTGGGATTAATTATCTTGGATATTAGTTTATGACCGGACTTAGAATTTATAAATGCTACTAAAATTATATATATACATTATCTTAATGAATATTTAACTTATATATTTCTTTCAATATTCACAATACCAAAGGTTTGAAACTCATGTGAGTATTTCTAGTTTCTCAAACTAAAAGAGTTAAATGAATTTGTGTGTATTGTAAGTTTTGAACTGATAGACTAATCAGATCAGTCTTAAAGTTTTATTTTTAGTTTAATCAGTCTTTCCGTTTCAAATATTAGGTCGTTTTGGCTTATTCAAATGAGTTTATTAACAGAAATTACGAATGTATTTCCACGATTTCTTTTATAAATACTTTTGGTGGAGAAAGATAAAAATTTGCATTAATTTATCTGTATATTAAAATAATTTATGTGTTACAAAGTAATGTTATTTTTTAAAGAATTGTGATTAAAATAACATTACTTTATAAAAGAAAAAAGTCACTACTTTAGTATACATTTAGCATAAAAATAAAATTGATAAAAATACATAATTAAAAATGAAAAAACATGATAGTAAAATGTAGAACAAATAAACATAGTTAGTAAAATTTACGAAACGGTTATAATTTAGAGGTGAAATATAAAATTAAGATAAATACATTAAATTAAAATTAAGATGAATATCAAAATATTAAAAATTAGATAAAGTGAGGGATTTCTCGAGAAACTTAGAGAGAAAAGAAATCAGCGAAGAAAAACATTGTTTGGGTTATGGCCCATTTGATTTACACAACATAAATCTAAAAATGCATCACTATATACTAACTCTCAAAAACAAAAGACTATGTATATACTTGATGTAGTGAAATTGAATTTTATCAACTCTAGATTTTAAATTTATTCATAGAATAAATAAATATAAAAAGGATTTCTGACTTTGGCGTGGGCCTTATACAACTACTCCACTCTTCCAAAAACAACTCAATAGGAAAGTCTATCCACAAGATTGAGGTCGTAATTAATATCTCGAAGCCGATACTTAATAAATTGCACATTAATCTATGTTCTTAGTTCTTTTTAAAGTAATCAAATAAAAAAAATTGTCTATATTATTTATAGTACAATTTATAAATATGCATATATATGATCTGGTAATTTATTTAAGTTTTATTGCAACATAAAATGACAAAAAAAGCATATTGTATGATCCATAAAAGGGCTTTGTGTAAAAAAATAATTAGAGTAATAAAATAATACATGTAATTGAACTAATTCTTTTGGATTTTTTTTATAAAATTATATTTTTATCATTTTATTATCTCATGAAGGTATTTAAGATTTATTTATTTCAATGCAAATAATTAAAAATTTACAAAGAGGATGAAATGAAAAAAAAAAGGAATTAATCTTGAAACAAATTTAAGTTTTAAGAGAACATTAATTTTTTGGTAAAATTTTATTTTATTTTTTGTTGAAGTAGAGAACATTAATTTGTTATGTATAGTCCCTCTTTGCTTTCTTTCCAAGAATGACGTATTGAAAAAAAAATATATAACAACTCGATTAATTGCCTATAGACTAATTGTTTTTAAATAAATATAATATTATTAATAGTGCAGGAGATTGATGAAAGAAAAAAGCAATGAATTATAAAGGTTGTGTTCTTTTGTGAAGGATAATTAGAATGAGAGGGAGTGGGAGAAATCGGAAGGATTAGATAGTGAAGTTAGTATCGTTTTAGAAGTGAATTTAGAATAAATGAGAGAATGGAGTTTGCAAAAGTTTGTGATTGGATTAACTGAAGTGACATATTAAAAACACTTTTAATCAATAAAAAAGTTAGATTACCAAAATATCCGTATTATTATGTGTAATATAAAATTATATATAAATAGTTTAGAAATATTTTTTTGTAAATTTTATTGAATGATTGAAAATATAAAAAAATTATTTATAAAAAATAATAATATAATATATTTTGCATGAAAATAAATTTAATATATAAAATAAAAAATAATTTATTTACATGAAGAGTTTTTTTATTTTTTAATAGTAATTTTAAAAATAATAAATTTTTATTATAACAATAATAAATTATTATTTGCGTTATTAAATTTTATTATTAAATTTTATTATGTTGTTTTTTGTAATAAGAAGGACGAATATAAATTAAAAGGATAATTTGATTAATCTTTTAGTGTCACCTCTAATCTCATTATTGATAATGAAATTAAATATTTCTCTAATTATTTCCTCTCATATCCTTGTATCAATTAAAACAAAATAAAGTACTTACTTACCGATCATTGTTTCCATATCCTTATAAATAATACATTCATGGAAAATAACAAGGTGGAAGTCTGAACGGGAGATTTTTCTTTTCAAGAGAAAAAGAACATCACTTTGAATTAACAATATTTTTTTCACCTAACAACAGATAAATATTCAGAAGTATTTCCCACCTTGAGTTTATTTAGTGGCATTTCTTCATAGATAAGCATAGTAAAGTAGGTGTTTGACACCACCATCTTCTGAATGAAAGCTTTACTGTTCACTTTCTCTTGGCTATGGTGTCTGCACTGCACCATTGCCTGTCGGAGACATTGGTATCTCACGCACTTTAGCTTTAATCAGGAGAATCAGGACACAGATTGTTACAATCTCATCAATTCCCTTTAATAAACTTCTGGATCCGCATATTTTTCCCATTTCAAAACGACAAATCGGAAATGTTCATGAAATCTATACTTTTTTCTGTGTATCAAGATATTTCAATCAAAAGCAAGGGATTAGTGATCCTTCATAATGTCTGATATATAGATATATAGATATAACCCAAACCAGTACAACTTCTCTCAGCCAAACCTTTACAAAAAGTGTTCTTAATCTCTTTGTTTTTGTTGCATATTCATTGACTGCTTTTACACACCCTTTCGAAAAACTTAATCAACACCATCTAAATTATATAACTTTTTCTTTTCAATTTTTTTTTAAAAAAAATCCGTTTTCAATAAGCCCATGTTGGTAATGATTATAGATTTGAAGTGGGTGACAGAGACATGGGAGAACTGCAAAGCCTAGTGACAAACATTGATAAGATGGAAGCAAAGTCTTCTGTCTCACGCTTGGATATGGAATATATGCGAAAGACAGACTCAGATAATAAGAGGTTGTGACAAGCACGTTGGTTGTTTTTTCTGGTTTCTATGTAAACCAAACTCGATCATATGTGAATAATGATTGATGCAGTTAGTAAGAATTGAGCTTATTCTGACGTGAATTTGAATACTCCAACTTATATATATGATGATGACTTTGTTAATGATCAATAATAACTTGAAAGTGCTATGATCTTAAGGAGTTTTTAAGAACAAGATCAATATTTGAGCATTGAAACATTTTTGTGCCTCCCTCCATGTGGATAATGATCTCTACTGTGGATCTTCTCTTTTTTTTTTTTTCTGAATTAGTGATAAACATTTCTTTTGTCGTACAAATTTCAGCTTTAGACTTTAGTTATGGCTTATATAGTTGTGACTTGTTATGACATGATCGATCATTAAAGCTCCAAAATGAACATGTCTCATCACTTGCAAGTTGCAACTCCTCGGGTCTACGCATTTTCTTTTTGATGCTTCATTTTGTCGCTTTGCCTATTGCGATATTCAACTAGGGTGATGAAGCCATTTTAGCTAGGTCGCGCACTCTTCTTTTTTAGTCTAAATATGGAATTGGAGAGTGCAATATGAAAATCTATCAAGTCACGGGGCTAGAGTCAAAGGTTAACTATGTGACAATTTCACACACATTAACGTAAGACTCCAAATATTTGTGATTTGGATCCTCTTCTTTCTTCAATCAAAAACACTTCATTGTGAGATTGAGTAGACGAATCAAAAACACTTCAATATAAACAAACCAGAGTTTGCATGTTGGGTAGATCTCACAGTGTATAAGCAGCATACAATAATAGATTTACACCACAAAAGACTCAAATCTAAATAACTCCCGTAGAGCATAATTTTCAATAAAGTCATGAGCAATCATTTCCTTTTCATTATTCTTTCTCATAAATCCAAAATACAATCACTTTCTTTGAAAAGAGATTGTCTAAAGAACTTAACAACATAATAACAAATAACAAAGTTGTTGTAGGTTATATGAAAAACAAACTTTGTAAAAAAATATTTGGCAAAATATAATAATCCGACTTGTTCTAGACAAATCAATTGAGGTTTTGTTTCTCAGATTGAAATTATTTGGGCAAAAACTAATCTAGAATTCATTTTGAATTAAACATTTAATTTCCTTAATTCAGCTTGAGCTTCATAATGTAAACTTGGATAATGAAGATAAAAGATTTCATTCCCTCTGACTCCTGCAAAAACGTGGAACCCAGTAGGTTTATGTGAACCAAAATGCTTCTAATGCATCTAGTGACGACAAACCCAGAAATCTTTTTTGTTATATGTAATGATGATATTGAATTGGATTTATCCAGAGATGATAGAGTACTAGATTTTTTTTTGGTGCAGTTCAAAGTAGAAATATGGCTAGTCAACGAATATATATTTACACTTTGAAATTACCTTTCTCTTCTTTAAAGGAGTTATTGCTTGAGTTTTGTCTCTTATAGGATGGAATATATGGTGCTGTGTCCTTTTTATTTGGTGGGAAGAGGTGGATTTAGGTGATTTACAAGCTACAAAAGCTTTCAATTCAGATATATTCGTTATTCAAGTTCCTTTTGGAAGAAAAGGGAAACCTGATTTTGTACCTATCATCTTGGAATACGAAAGCAATCTCTGTATCAAACCAATACCCAAATTATATATATATATATATATATATATATATATATATATATATATATATATTATCTTTAATAACAATCTCAGGATATACGTAATTTAGAAAATCATTAGCCCAACCAAGAGTTGGAGAATGCTTTTAAAACTTTATTTTATTTTAATTATATATCTCATCATGTTATGTTACTTTTAAGACTCTTTTTTTTTTTTATTTCTAGAAAATACTCACGTTTCTACACATTATACTCAAAATTTATAACAATACTCATTTTTAAAATGAAAAATTAGGTATATTCCTATATTTTTTAATTTATTTTAATTAAAAATATAACGTAGTTATCATGTTAATTAATATTTTTAATAATTGATAAAAACAATATTTTTATAATTTATTATGATTATTAATATTCATAATTTATAATGTAACTATATATAATTTAAATGTATGTATATATTTTATAAAATAAAGTAAGATTTTTAAAAAAAAAAAAAAAATTTATTTGAAGAGTAAATTTCTTATAAATTTTTGTCATAATATTATCTGCATAATTAAATAATTATTAAATATATATTACTAAATATGGAAAAGAAGATTATACTGAAAAGTACATTATTATAAAAGAAGATGTGGTTGGTCTTTAATAAAGAATTGAATGTGCAGATTATCCAATTGATCTGAAGAATCAATTTAAGATAAGATAAACATTAACATTAATAAGTAGTTGCATAAAAAAATAAAGTAAGAAGTAGCCCATGGATCTCTACTCATTAAATTATAAACAATTCTGTACAAATTTGATATGAGCATAATTATAACTTTTGTGTCTCAAAATAATTACAATTAAACTATTTCCACCCATTTTAATAGTAACAATAAATTTTATTTTTTAAAACAATTTTTTAAAATATATTTAATATTTCAGTAAATAAATCATTTGAATTTGTTAAAAAAGCAAAATATTAGTGTAATTTTTATGAGACAAATTAGAAACAATGATTAACAATTCATTAATAATTAAGAAAATTATTGAAATTAGAATTAAAAATAAAATAAAATTGTATCCATGACTGCATTTTTAATTTATTTATTTAAAATGTTAAATATAGAGTAATTGTGTGAGAGAGATATTTACATTATCTTATAGGTTTTTATAGAACACAATTCAATACATTTATTTTTTACTTACAATGATATTATTTTGATGGTTATACATAAAATTTAAATAAATTAAACAGTCATGGTATTACAAAATAATCTCATTCACGAATTATTTAGCATCGAATTCACTCCGTCAGTATATTTTTTTTTCTTCTCTATTGAAATTTGAAATATTAGAATAAACGTTGTGAAGTTATATTAAATATGATATATTATAAATAATTTTGTTAATATAAATATTTGATCTACGAGCATATCGACACACACAAATTTCATTGCAGATACAACACGATTCATCGTTTTCGTACATCCATGAATCCAATTGTAAATTCACCACCAACATGATGCTAATAATGATCATTCCATCAAATTTCTCATTGCAAGGATCATTCTTTAACAATAAAGAATTTATCTTTTCTGATGTGGAAGATCAGATTCAGACTAAGCTACAACCACATAGCATACTAAGAAAAAATCCTACCGAACCATATAACGTGAAAACTCCAAATACAAAGAGAAACCACGACTATGGAGAATAATCATTATGTACAAATTTATACAACACACAAAAAGTACTCTCAACACTTTGACCTCAACACACTCACACTATCCAGAGCAAGAATTTAGCTACATCTCTCACAACACTCTACTACAAGAGAATAAAAAAAGTCAAACACTAGTTCAAAAGTTTAAAATATTTTTGACTTCGGACAACAAATATCATGGACTTAGAGTCCATTATATAGTCACTAAGACTCACACCTAGATTATACTAGACCTTGGACTTTTCAAAATATCTTATTTTCATCGACAAGTTATATGAATAAAATTAGGGAGTCAATCTATTTACATAATATATTAATCTTGTTTTAAAATAAAAGATTGTTTAAAAGAAATATTATTTTAATAAGAATGAATATATTAAGACGAAGCAGAATAGTGTCCGGTAAATATGAGAACATATTTTTCACATTCCATTAACGTGAGTAAGGACAAAATGTATACACGAGCCGATCCCTCATGTTTGCAATAAGGGTACAAATCGTATTCCTCAACTGTGCAAGCATGGAGGACTCTGTACAAGTAACAGGATCCAACTGTTCGACGACCAAAACGACAAAGACATTTAACTTTTCTTTTTCATTCGAATAAAGTAATATATTGGTATTGACAACATGAATCCGAGATTAAGTACCAGGAAACATCCTTAATTAGTAACACAGTAAAAGAATGGATAAGCTTCGACTTTGTTCATAACGAGTAGTGAGTTGATGAAATTATTTAAGCTTCGTAAGCCATGGAAACTCTTACATTTGTATGAAATCTGAAATGTTTAATTTTGGTTTTTAGACAAATATGTGTGTGACACACACATCCATTACCTTTATGCGAAAGGTATATCTTTTAAAGGTGTAATAATAGGAGGAGGCATTCATGTGTCTCCATTACCCTCACTCTATTTTTGACTAATTGAAGAGACTTTATGTGTATATTTTGGATTTAAATGGATGGTGTTTTTAGAAGGAGCAAAAGAAGGTGTAAGTGGCAAAATGATTAGGAAAAAAGTGTGGAGTGGTGGAGCATGTGTAGGTGTTTGTGGTAAGAGGTGTAGGTATTAGGGTATGTAAGGTGGAGAAAGAGGTGGTGGTTGTGGTGATAGAATTAAAGGGAGATAAGGACTAAGATGTGTGATGAATGAAGAATATGTGGTGAAGTGAAGATGGAAATAGGAGTAATTGTAAACATATATAATTGGTGGTAAACATAAGAGTGATGTTAGTTGACCAAAACAGACTCAGTCATCTTATAACATATTGGAAGATGATGTGTTACCACTTAGTCTATCTTCCAATAACTGCAAGTGCCTATTGCAAATTTATTTCAAATCTATACACAAATTTTAGTCCATTTATAAATTCATTCAACTTTTTTTAGACATAAAGTTTTTATATATTCACCCAATTTTAGATTCTTTAAGTAATGTATTGGTGCAATGAGTATTAACGATTAAAATATGTATCCAATTTAATGAAAACAAAAAGGTTTAATTATCAATTTAGTATTTTTTTTTATGACATTAATTCGTTTTTCTTTCTATATTTGTATTTGTCTCCATTGAGTTTATATATATATATATATATATATATATATATATATATATATATATATATATATATATATATATATAAATATATATATATATATATATATATATATATATATATATATATATATATATATTAAATTAAATTGAGTTCTAATTATTTTTAGGTTAAAACATTTCATTGGTTCCCATGTTTCTAAGAAAATTGCAAGTAGGTCTCCTTTTTTTTTCTGTCTCAATTAGATCCTTATTTTAGATAACTCGTTGCAATTAGATTTTTTTCGTTAGTAGTACACTAACCACGTTAATTATGTGTCACGTGTCACCATGTGGTTGTTTTGATTTATTTTTTTGTTTTTTTAATTTTTTTATATTTTTTTTATAATTTTTAAAAAAAATATAAATTCTCACATGTCAAACTCATATTGTGCCACGTGACAGAGATAGTGTGATGTTGTGGTCGTGACAACGTCACATGGATGTGAAAAGTCTCAATTTAGTCCCTCTATTTGTTATCTTGTCTCAATTTTTTTTAAAATTGAATCAATTTCATCCTTATACCAAACTTAATTTTCATATAAATTTTACAATGGTATTTTTATTATAATTTATATTTTTAGCAAAATTAAGTTTATTTAAATGTATTTTTTGCATTTGAAATTTATTTAAATTTTGTTTTAAATAGTTATATATCTATAATTTATATATAAATGTTAGAGTTGCTTTAAAAATAACAACTTTATAAATTCAAATATAAAATTTTAAAACAATTTTATAACAATTTAAAATAAATATATTTATTTATAATTTTACAATTCAATTTATAAAGTTGTTATTTTTAAATCAACTATAACATTTGTCTATAAATTATTGATATATAAATATTTGAAATAATATTTAAATAAAGTTTAATTTAAAATAAAAACTTAATTTTGTTAGAAATATCATCGTGACATTTATAACAAGGTTAAATTTTGTCTCAATTTTAATATGGATGAAATTGCTTCCATTTTAAAGAAATTGGTACCAAATTGAGACAAAATAACAAATACATGAATTAAATTGAGAAATTTCACATTCAATAATGATGTGTGGCACTACACTGTCACATCACATTGTGTCTACCATGTGACACACCATCAGCTTGACACGTGACAATTTATTATTATTATTATTATTTAAATAATAAAATAAAAAAATTTAAAAAAAAAATCACATTGTGACATGTGACACATACATAGTTAACTCTGTTATTGTACTACTAACAGAAATGACTTAATTGCAAAAAATTCTTCAAAGTAGGAACCTAATTGAGACATAGAAAAATAATGAAACCTATTTGAGATTTTCCTACGAAAATGGAGACCAATGGAATGATTTAACCTTATTTTTAAAATAGACTCGATCTGATCTCTTCCGAAAATTGGTATTAACACCGTTTTTATGTCATCTATTAGTGTTAGCGTGAGTGTCTTATATATTCAACTCAGTTCTTATATATTTTTTTAAATGGTTAAATATGTTTTTGTCTCTTAACTTTCAGTCAAAATTGGAATTAGTCTCTATTTGAAACTTTAGATCAATTTAGACCTCCCATCTTTAGAACTGCATAAATTTAATCTCTTTAACCAAATTTTATTAAGTTTATTTGACGTCTAAAACATGTATTTTCATGTTAGTATTTAAGTTGTTTACATTGTTTGACATGTTTCAAACATGTTTCTTAACTAACATTAAAACAAAAATAAAAATATATCAAACGTAAGATAATATTTTTTATAAAATTGTAAATGTAAATTTCTTAGTAATTTTTAAATTTTAATATTTAAAAAAATGTTAAAAATCTAGAATAACATACTTGAGAAAATCTATACAATTATTCATTTAATAATGAAACATTTTTATTACTGAATTTTTAGTCCTATAAAATTCATTTATTATTTTTTATATAATAAATGAACATTTTATATATTATTTTATGATATAAATAATTAAGTGGTATATTTGTATCAACTTTTCTTTTCTACTATAGTGTAAACATGCAGTTTGTATTAAAAAATTTAATATTACAAGTGATTTTTCTTACTAACATATCAATATCAAGTAGTTTATTATTAAACTTTTAAAATAATGAAAGCTACCTTTTTAACACTTCAATTATTTTTTATAGTTTATTTGACCGGACAAATAGTCATGATTTATTAAAAATGACAAATTAGAAAAATCAAATAATGGTTATGTTTCTCTCAAGTCCGGTCATTATTTGACAAATTAAATGTTTGAATAGAGATTAGGGAGGTCAACGGGAGTGGGTAGGGTATGATAGTAGCTTTCTTGTATTTTACTTATTAGATAAATATTCGTCCTGTATCCGAATTTATATTCGTTTGAGTGCGCGTATTTTCTTAATATCTATGAATATCCACGGGTACCCGCAGGTATTTAAGAAAAGAAAAATTTAATATTTAACAACAAATTTTAATCATAAATTCAACATAAAAATACAATGTATAACATTTAGAAATTTCAAACAAAGTGCAAATAACTCATTTAAATATTGTTGAATGACAGGTTACAAATAAATGGAGATTTTTTAAAATCAATTGATAAAAATAATCCATTCAAAATTGATGTGTTAATGTTTTAATCATTTTTTGTATTTTTTTAATTTAGATTATAGTATAGAGGGTACATGTATCTACGGGTATGAATACTATGATATCATCACCCGCTTTGTTAATATGCGAGTATAAACAATACTTGTATCTGTTATCCGCAGGTAACCATTTTTAATATTTATTTCTTACCCATTGTGGATTTTACCTGCAGATACCTGCGAGTATGAATTTTTTTTATATCTCTGATAGAGACGGATTGGTCTGACCCAACAATTGAGACAAACATATTAGGTCGGATCGATGTCAAATACCTAAACCAAAATTTTAATAATACATTTTTACTATTAAGACGAAAATCCATATATCAATCTTAACCCACATTACTTTTATGAAATTTTTGATCTTGTAACTTTCTTTGAAGAAAACCTTTTGGCGTTGTAAACTTTTTGATCCCGACCCACGTGCTCGAAGTTAAATTGTGCATGTTAAGCCATATTGACAAGTATAATATCAACATTTAAAAAGATAATAATTACGCATTTTGAAAATTGTATAGCTACTAATTAAAAGCTTATATTTTACTTTCTGTTCAGTTTTTCCTTTCGTTGCTTTTTTCTCCGTCTTCCAAAAAAAATAATATATTTTAAAATCTCAAAATTAATATACATAATGAGTTCTAAAAGCATAGTAAACAATAAACAAAACTCAAAAGAAAATATCGACAGGATGATGAGTTATTCTCATCTCCAAAATAAAAATTTATTTTCATATTACTTACATGTACATCTGATACAAATATGTATTCAAGTTAATGAAAAAAAAAATTATTAATTAAAAAAGATTTAACTTGAAATATGGATTTCATATATACAAATATGTATTATTTTTAGTATTGAGAATTTAAAAGAAAAAATCTATAATTAGATATAAGATACTAACATATGATTGACAAATAACTGTATGAAATTGAATAAAATAATTATTCTTTTAAATTTTAATATACATTTAATTTCCACTAAACTATATAAGAGAAATGTTGAAAACTAATATTTTCATGTAGTGCTGACTATGACAGATATCTCTGTTGTTAATTCTTAATCAATTACTTGATGATTATAACTGCTATTTTTTAATATTTAATTATTATTATTATTTTAAATAAAATATTTTTTAATCAAATGTCATACTATTTCATAAACATTCGTAATCTCTTTCTATTATAATACTTTAATAAATGTATATATATATATATATATATATATATATATATATATATATATATATATATATATATATATATATATAGCCGATGAACTAGGAATTTTTTAAGAGTGACACACTCAAAAGTTAGGCATTTTTTTTGAACTGTGTTGTGTTATGATCGAGACCTTTTATAGTTTGATTTAGAATCATTTATTCCTGTACTTCCTTTTTTTTTTTCTACGTGTAACTTCATAAAGTCCTTAATCTTCAAAATATCCATCATTAAAATTAGGTTTTAAACCCTTAACTCTATCGCCCCTAACATCTCATTCCTTCACCTTCATAAACCGAGTTTCCACTGTTTCTAGTGCTTTCACATTCAAACTCGTGCATCATCCACATTCAAGTTTTTTACTTTTCTTCTCACATTCAAGTTTTCTGATTGAGAATGCATTGGGTGTTGTCATTGGAGAAGGTTTTTTTTTTTTTTTTTAAGATTTGTATTTAATTT
>Ga0209589_1005273_pt1 | contig 21952 bp, 20 predicted proteins | sample CowpeawhiteBW_FD_187525 | JGI IMG/M metagenome (GOLD analysis project Ga0209589, IMG submission 187525) | Root nodule microbial communities of legume samples collected from California USA - Cow pea white BW (SPAdes) (version 2) | ecosystem: Host-associated > Plants > Roots > Nodule | place: USA... | reverse complement strand
AAATGAAGAGATAGAGAAAAAGGGACTTACGAAACGAAAGCTCTCGATTGGGAACTGAGGATCTAAGGAGGAATAAAGAGAAAGTGCAGAAGAAACAAGAAGAGAGAGAAACTGCGAAAGAGAAGCTTTGAGACACACACGCTTCTAATGTTGCAGCCACGAGAAACGCTCTGTGCTCTTGGGCCTTACTCGCAGGCCTTATTTGGATTTTTGTTACCATTTATTTTTTTCTTGGCGTATGTCAGCTACAGCTTCCTCAATGGTGGAAGGGTTAAAAACTAATATTTTTTTTTCTTTAATAAATATAGGTAATAATTAGATTAAAGTTGTATTTGATCATATTAATTATTGAAATAGTTTAAATAAAATTAAATTTATTATATCAAAATTATAATTTTTTTATTGTATTAAAAATAAAATATATCAATACTTGTTATATTAACATATTACTAAATTTTTTTAATATGTTTTCTTTAAACATTTTTATAATTATTCATTATAGATCCACACATGTATGGCACACCCTGCCCTCCTTTATTTTTCATAAACACTTTATCAGACTACATTTGATTTTTAGGTATGATGTTTGTATATGAAATATGTGTTTCGTAATATTGGTATATGATACGGTGATATGTTAAATGTTGAAAATATATGATATTATATATTGCACATAGATAGAAGAAAACTCAACGGTGATATGAAGTGCAATTGATAAAATCGATGGGATATGACTTCATATTAGACATGATTGACTAAATTAAAGAAGTAACAAGTATCAAGAATATTTGATAATAAAAAGTCTAAAAAAAAAAAGTTGCAAAGCACAAAGAAATAGAGGAAAGTTATCAAGAATTAAAATCACCTATAGAGACATCTAGTACAAAAAAGTAATACAGGTTATGCACATTGAAACAAGTAACAGTTTATGAGCTATTTAGATTCCAGCCACAATTTTTAAGTGTGAAAAAAATGTGTATTTCATTGTAAATTCTAAAACATATATGGTCATACTAATAAAAAATAATTGTTACGTGTGTCTCATGACTACTTTAATGGAGTCATGAGAGAGATTAGTATCAACTTCATACCTTTTTCTATCTATGATGAAAAGAATAGAAAATTGAGAAGTTAAACCAACAAGGACACTACAATTAGCTATAGATCAGTGAAATGTTTTTATGGTGTGGCTAAAGACGTTTTAGTTAGAGTTCACAAATTCATGTTCCCAATAGATTTTGTAACCATTTGAAGATCAGAGTGCATGATGATGAAGTAAATTTTAATATCATTGAAGCAATGCAGCATCCTATAGAAAAACAACAGTGTTTTTTTGCTAAATGAAGTGGATGAACCTTTTCTAGCAGCAAATTAGCAACAAATTGTAAAGACAAAGACCTAGATGATGAGAAATAAAAGGAAGTTAATGACTATTTGAAGTATTTGGATTTAGAAAAAGAACTTCCTTTGAATTAAGAAGAAGATGAAAAAGTGTTGCATGAAAATGTATCAAAAGATCAGAAGCTAAAGATGAATGTGTTGTCTCCACATATAAAATATATTTTTTCTTGAAGAAGGAAGGAAAAAAATAGTGGTGATTAATAGTCCTTAATATGTAGTGGAAAAAGAGAAGTTGATTGCAGTTCTTAAAGTCAATAAGAATGCATTAGGTTAGGATCTATTTGATCTTAAAATCAATAGTCCTTCATACTACGTGCATATGATTCATATGACACAAGACTACGACCTGTAGCTCAACCTCTTAGGAGATTAAATCCTTATGTTAAAGAAGTAGTAAAGAAAAAAAATTTAGAGATGTTGGAGCCATTAATGATCTACCCTATTTTTGATAGTAATTAGATTAGTCTAGTCCAAGTAGTGCCTAAAATAGAAGGTATGGCAATTGTGCACAATGATAACAATGAGTTAATTATATAACCATATGGTTTTATATTCAGAAGATCTAGATAAAATAACTTGTACTTATCCATTTAGTTGCTTGCTTAAAGAAAAATGTCTTTTGGATTATGCAATGCACCAACTACTTTCCAAAGGTATATGTTGTCCATATTCTCATATCGTATTGAAAACTTCATTGAGGTATTTAGGGATAACTTCTTAGTCTTTAGACCTTCATTTGATGATTGTCTCAAGAATTTGGACACAACCCTCAATAAATGTATTGTTATTAATCTTATGCTAAATTAAGAGAAGTGTTACTTCATGACACAACCCTCAAGAAATGTATTGTTATTAATCTTATGCTAAATTAAGAGAAGTGTTACTTCATGGTAACTGAAGGCATTGTTCTAGAAAGCAAGCTCTACTACAAAAGGCATCAATGTTGACAAAGCTAAATTGGAGGTTGCTAAGAAACTCCCACCTCTAGTGAATTTGAAAGCATAAGAAGCTTTCTTAGACATGTAGGATTTTACTAGTAGATTGTCACTGCACCTGATTGGAATTTGTGTTTTGAATTAATGTGTGATACTAATGATTATGCATTAGGAGCAGTGTTAGGATAGAAGAAAACTAAAAATTTTCATGTTATACATTACGCTAGCAAGTTGTTAAATGAAGCTCAAGTCAATTATGCCACCATTAAAAATAGAAATGTTAGTTATAGTGTATGCCTTTGAAAATTTTTAGATCATATTAGATTGACTCAAAAGTAATTATGTCTACAAATCATGTTGCAATCAAATACTTGTTGCAAACCTAGTTCTAAGCCTAAACTAATCATATGGGTGTTTCTGTTGCAAAAATTTGATTTGGAAATTAAAGACAACAAAGGTTACGAAAACTTAGTAGCAAACCACCAATCCAGATCGATGAATGAAAAGATAAAACCAAAAAAAGGTTGAGATTTAGGAGAAATTTCCATATGAGAAGTTACTTCTGATGTAGAATAGTCCTTAGTTTGCTACCATAGAAAATTTCAAGGTTGTAAGTCATTCTTGAAGATTTTACTTAACAACAAAGAAACAAATGTATAATTAAGGGTATGATAAGATGAAAAATACCTTATAGATCTAAGAAAAATTTTCAAATATCAAACTAGTCGAACGGTGAGGCATAATGAAAATTATTTTAGAAAAAACAAAAGTTCTTTAAGTGAAACAAAATATATGGATTAAAGAGAATAAAAAGTTGAATTTTTTTTATATTACTTATTCAATAAAAGGTTTATACAATTAAACACTTGAAATTGAGAGGTCAAATATTCTTGTGCGAAAAAAGTAAATAATAAACAAAAATATTAAAAAAGAGTACAAATAATCAACTGTGATACCTAAAAACTATTTTATTTATTATAATTGATAATACAAAGTTTCAACATAATCACACAAAGATTGTAACAAGAGAGAAAATACCTTTTTGAGATATGTGTGGATTTTGTGAATATAAAACAAATCAAACAATCAAAATAGAGAAATAGAGGAAGAAAAAGTGTATAGCTTAAAAAAAGAAGGTTTATTATAAAACTAAAACTAAAAATGTAATATGTGTGTGTGTGTGTCTATGTGTGCATGTGCATGTGTGTATGCGTGTGTGTGTGGGCGAGTGGGGGTGTGTGTTTGTGTGTGTATGTGTGTGTAAGTATTTTAGGTCATCTAATAAAATCAGTACTTTAGCAATTTGAACGAGGCCAAGGATGAAGAGAGGGATTGGTATTGGAAATGGGATGGGGATGGGAGAGATATGTACATGCCCATACTCGTCCCTATACCCAATTGATCTAATATTTGTAAAAATGAGAACAAGTTTGAACAATATCCATGGGATGAGTTTACTTGTCATCTCTACATGGAGTTGTTTATTGAATTTTTTATGTGGGGTTTTTTTATATTTTTATTTAATTTTATTAGTATACATTTGATACTTTGACTTCTGTTCATACATGGATTTGATTTTTAAGCCTTTAATGTTATATGCTTTGGGTTTTATTACTTCTTTTGCGTTTCTATTATCTTTGGCATGTTTAATTTTATTTTACTCTTGTTTCTATTTTTATTATTTCTTTTGTGTTTCTATTATCTTTAACATGTTTAATTTTATTTCTCTTGTGTCTATTTTTGGTATTGACTGCATTAGTGGTGGTTTACCTCCTTATTATGTCCCCATTGAATGAGAACGAGGTGAAGCTACTTAAAGAAAGAACATGGGATTGTATCAAGTGAATATGACCCTTCAAAACTAGCTTACCACCCAAAATGGGGTTAATCCTTTGATAGGCTAATACTTTTATACCTTGAGAATTGGATGACTTCAAGATCCAAGTAAAACTCATGAACTATCTCTTTCTTCTAATTATTCTTGTCTAATTAATATGTTAAGGAATTCACTCAATTTTTATGCATACGACTCTGTGTGTTAGAAGATTATTAAAAATCCTGGACAATTAATTAATTAAATTATTATCATTATAACATGTAACTTAAATACTTTAGGTTTGATCTCATTAATTGATTCTAACTATACTCATATTTGAAGGGTATAGGTCATTTTTGTATACCTCTTTCTTTGCTAGTGTGTGTGTGTTGTTAGTTTCTGAGTATTCTTTCTCCTCTTTCTCTAACAACTAGTATCGAGAGCCAACAAGACCAATGGTGTAAGACCCGAGGAATTTAAGTAATGAAATAAATCATTATTTAATAAATGCGGGTAGTGGGAGCCTTTATGACATTAAATGCTAACTTTCATAATATGGAAAAGTACCAGTTCAAATAGTCAAGAGTACTTAATTGTGTTGAGAGGACTTGGGTTAAAGTCTTATGTATGCCAATTTTGTGATTATTTTGATTTTATTATTTTATGATATGTGTGAGCATGATAAGGGATTATAAATACCTAGATTTATAAGAATTATCACGAAACATGAATTGGTTGAATGGTTGTGCATTGACTTGGTAATTACAAGGTGGTGTGTTTGAACCTTGACTAATGCAAAATAAGTTCCTTTTTGTCAAAATTCTTTTTGGCATGGGTGAAAAAGGTAAAAAACCCTAGCTGTCCCAGGAGGTCGCCAAGGAGGTTGGAAATACACCAATAATGGTCTAAGGAGAAAGTGTGGTTTTGGAGGCTGAAACTATTGAGTGCAGTGATGAGAGGTTTACAGAACAACAATCATGTCTGTTGAGTGTGAAAAAGGGAGGAATTGAGAGAGGAGCTAAGGAGACTTGTGGTGATCAAGGAAGGAGCTCTAAGAACCATTAAATTGAGCAAGGAATCCAGGTAGGGGAGTTCCATATCTTGAATTAAATGTTAATTATATGACTTTGTCTTGTGTTTGAGGTTGGAAATGCCTTGTCTGCCAAATTTGTTTTAATTTCATCGCGTTTTTGGACTTCTCCCAAAAACCGCTTGGCGACGTTGATGGCTCGCCAGACGACGCATGCTCCAAAACCCATTTTCTTAGTTTTTCCAGATGAACTGCTTGGGGGCTGGGTGCTGCCCGCCAGGCGACGCGAACTGGTTTTCAAGTTGGCTGTCTTTTTGAGTTTTTTGTGATGTTGATGTTGTCTAGATGAAGTCTTGATGTATGGTCGAGTGAATTTTTATGTGATTGGATATATGCAAGTAATTTCTTTATGATGATGGTATGAATCTTGCATGAGTTTAGGGTTAGGGTTCATAATGGAATTGGGGGTGAATAAACGTGATTTCGAATTATGATTTATGATATGGTTCATGAAAATAATCTAAAATTGAATAAGCATGGTCTCGGTATGATGTTAAACATTAAAATTATGTCGAAACATGTACTAGAATTGGTAATTGGGGGTTTTAGGCTTCGAACTAGTCCGGGGAAAATCTGGGCAGAACCCATAATTGTATGTACCGCCTAGCGGCGCATGAACTGCTACCAGGCAACACATTAGGACAGTGGTGTATCTGTTTGTTGTTCTGTGATTCACGTTCTTGGAGGTCTATTGGGTGATTTTTCATGCATAATATGAGTTAATTAGTAGAGGATGTGTGAAGTAAATGTATATAAGTAAGTGATCGAGGTCGTACCCGACCAAATAAAACATTTAAATACAATACTCATGAGTTAACCCAAGGTCGTCTCCCAGTGACCATTGTTTTCACTCAAAGGTTCCAGATTGCAATTCAACACAAAGGGGGGGTTGGCAAATTCAGATTTTAGAATTATGAAAATATATTTCAATAGTTTTGCAAATGTTAATAAAACGGATTAAATACAATATTGACTTCCTTGAATTTGAATGCAATCTCACTCATCACAGGTCACATTTTTAGGGTTTTGGTCTCACCCAATCCACTCGTTCAGACCCACTAAGTGAGGGTTAAAAACGTGTTTCAATATACAATTAAGCAATGTATACATTCATTCATTTGTGGCAGTCAACCCAATTCATTAAGCATGAACGAAATCACCCAAGAACAACTAACCCAATCTGTAATTAAGCATTAACAGAATAAAAGTAACAATTCATCACAAAATTAAGATAAAGAGAGGCAAAACACGAATTCAAAACAAAACCTCAAAGTTCAATTGCATCTCCTTCAAGTAGTCAATACCTAAGTTAGAAAGGCATGAAATTCGAATTACAAACCACAGGTAAACGAAAATACATCACCATTATGAAGAAAACGACTGCAATAGTGTGCAAATTGCTCAAAAATGTTCTATCAAAAAGCTAAAAATGGAGAATGGGGGGGGGGGGGGAGTGGTGGTTGCCCATGAAAGAGAAGACCTAAAACGTGGTCACATCAATTCTGCCACTCCTATTTACAAAAATGCCACTCACGACTGCAAAATTAAAAAGGTACCATGCTGGTTAATCGAATTACAAAAATGCCACTATGGGCTAAAATTGCTGGCCCAATAAAGTGGACTACTGACTAACATGGTGCAGACGTGGTAATGATGTGCCAAACGCGGGAAAATTTAAAGCATGTTTCAGCACGCCATAATTTAAACAACTCGAGTAATAAAGTTAATACAATTTCCCAAAAATCTGACAAAATAATACAAAACAAAATTAATTTCCTAACTCAAAAGTCCCCAAGGTAGCCCTCTATGCACTCTATGCATCACCAACATCACCTGTAATATCATCTGCTCTTGTGTAACAAATCACACAATCATCACCAAACACAAACAAAAAGGGTAAGCTCATAATAAATTAACACATAAGTTAATAAAATCAAAACACCCAACCAAATTATTCTAGTTTGTTCTTGGCCAAGACCTTAATACCCCAAGGCTTTTCAACCTTCAAACCACACAAATAGTTAACCTTGGACTCAAGATTTATGATGCTCACACGAACCTTTCCACTCGTAGTCCTGCTCTACAAATCTCACCGCTCGTAGTCATGCTCTACGGACCTACCCGCCCGTAGTTCAACACACGTGATCCACCAACTATGAACCTCCCCGCTTGTAGCATCTCTCAAGTGTGAACATGGAATATACAAACCTACCCGCTCGTATCCCCACACGAGAGTAATAGGATATGAACCTTCCCGTTCATATCATCACGTGTTAACCATCATCCATGAACCTACCCGCTCATATCATCACGTGTTAACCACCATCCATGAACTCGCCGCCACACGCCACGCGATGTAGGGACTTCCCTGTTGGTCCTATCGCCTAGCGGCCCTCGTCGTGCCACCAGGCGCTATATCAGTAGCGCACCAGTGACTGTTTTTGCACACAAAACAGATTGTGTTACCATATACCACAAAATACCCCCACGATATTCATGTTCTCTCATTCATAAATCTCTGATTCATGAAACCTTGCCACACCCTACATGGTCCATTACTTATAATCCAATTTCCTAATTCACTATAGTCACGATACTATCACTATCCAATGATTTGCTCTAACTTAATGACATTAACACACTGTCTAGTATCTCCAAGTCAATAACTGGTTATTTTCTATTGCAATAGTACCACAAATTCTACTCAAATAATTTTCACTTAAGTCTACACGCATTATGATTCAACCTTAGCGACTAATGCATATTTATCACATATCCCCAAAAGTACCCCCTGTATAACACATATTTTCCAGTACTTACACTCCCAATCAGAATAATACATCCTTTATTTCCCATTGCCACTCCCGCATCCATTTCCAACTATACTTTAGCACACAAAGCTCTCTCTCACAGCCAACTATGTAACTATATAAAACTTAGTCTGCACACTATCATCACCTGACGGCAATCAGGGTGCTGCCAGGCGGCGTATCAGTACCTGGCCAGAAAACTCAAGTTTTTGTACCTACAAAAAACTCAAAATTCCCAGAATTGGATCCAGGTGCCCATTTCATCAAAACAAAACAATTCTCACATAATTTATCAAAGCAACCCCCAATTATATTATCCTTTATGCATCATAACATTTTCAATCTCATCTTAATACCCCAAAACCCAAAATTCAGATAAATCCCCTTGATTTTAAACATAATTCATCGTGTTTAAATACCCAATTATAATACACAAGCCTCTAACGATAGGAAGATCATGGCATTGCGCAATCACACAAACGTAGAAGTCCACAGAAAGATCAGCACATCACGACATACCTAAAAATACAACGAAACAGTGACAACCAACATACCTCGCATGGCGGTTTCATCTCGATGCCAGGAAAATCATGACAAAACCCAAAAATTGGGTTAAAGCTGATGCATCGCCTGGCGGCACCATCATCCCTACTAGGCGATTTCTGGGCAAAAACCCAAAAACCTCGAAAAATAGCGCAAAAAGAAGGGAGTTTTCATGCAGTTTGATCATAGCAAAGCACAATACATTATACATAAACCAGAAACATATGAAAACAACTCCCCTTACCTGGAATCCTTGCTCCAATTGAAATCCTTACTCTTCTTTCACACTTCTTCTTTCCTTGACTTCTAAGAACCACCACAATTCTCCTCCTCTTTGCTTTCTCCACGCACCTAGCACTTGTCCACTTTCACACCAAATCCCTCTACACTTTTCCAGACTATTTTCCTCTCCTTCTCTCTTTTTCAGTTCTATTTTAATTAATTTAATTAAAAAAAACGAAACTAATTATTGCAATTTTTATTAACCATCAATCCTCATTAACTTGATGGTTTTACAAACCTTCTGGCTGCTCTCTCTGACGGCTAAGGTCTGCTGACCCTTCTCATTCATGCCAAAAGAAATTTTGGCAAAAAGAAAGTTTAATTCGTTCTTAACAATGTTTGAACACATAACCATTCGATTAAGATGCAAGTGCATAACCAATTCAACCAATTCGTGTTTCGTGATAATTCCTATAATTTTAGGATTACATTATCACTAATCACATTCAAACATAACATTAAAATAATACATATATTAAAATAACATACAATTAGCATACATAAGACTTGAACCCAAGTCCTCTCACATAATCAAGTACTCTAACCACTTAAGCTAGTACTTTTCTACGTCATAACAATCCGCATTAAATGTCATAAAGGCTTCTACTACCCACATTTATTAAATAATTATTTATTTAATTATTTAAATTTCTCATGTCTTACATGATGTGCTAGGTGGATTTGGGTGTAGAGTTGGACCATGAGGAGAATTCTACACAGCTTTGGATAGAGGCTTGATGTGATGCTTTGTTGGGGGATCAGTTACAAGTGCAATTGTATTGGGGTAACACGTGGCCAACCGATAAACCCCTTTATGGATTTTTGGATTTGGCGCTTGTAATAAAGTTTAAATTTTCCCGCGTTTTAGGAAAGTATTTCAGTAATAAATATGATTTATTATTATTTCTATTATTTTAATTTTAAATAAGTAATATCCGACTGGGATGTTATAAATGGGACCTAGTACATTCTCAATCAATCTATGCATTCTCAATGGCAAGAATTGGGACAAATGGCGTGTGTAAATGAAGTCAATTCTTGGATACCAAGAAGTTATAGAGGTGGTTGAAGAAGGGTTTCATGTGCTTAGTGAGAAAGCTATTGATGTAGAGAAGGTTCTTTTCAAATAGAACAAGAAAAAGGATTGTAAAGTTAGCATTCTCATTCATCAATGTGTTGATGAAGCCCATTTTGAGAAGATTGCAGGAGCTACAACTTCAAATGATGTGTGGCAAATTCTTGATCAATGGAGTGAAGAGGTAGAAAAATTAAACAAAGTTAGATTGCAAACTATGAGGCATTAATATGAGTTGATGCAGATTGAAGTCAATGAGAGAATAACTAAATTCTTTAACAGAATTGTTACCCACACAAATGTGATGAAGAATTGCGGAGAAAAGATTACAGATCAATCGATTGCTGAAAAGATTCTAAGAACCTTCAACTCCAAATTCAATCATATCGTGGTGGCAATCGAAGAATAAAAGAAGATTGAAGATTTAAATTGGAAGAAATGCAAGGGTTTTGGAGGCACACGAACAACGATTAATTGAAAGAGAAGGTGATAAATCTAGTGATCATTTAGTGTTGGAAGCTCATGCTTCGAAGAAGAGCAGCTATAATTCCAAAGGGAATTATTGGGGTTGTGGTCGAGGAAGGAGTTTAAGGAGTGGTTTTAGAAGATCTTGGCAGAATCAAGATCAAGATCAAATTAGGTGTGCTTCTGCAAAGATGGATATTTTGATGAGTCATTTTCTTGGATTGAATCTCAAAGCTCAACAATTCCTAGTTCATAGTTTCATTGCGAAGAATTTAAGTCATCAGACAATAATAAACGTGATACACCACAAGTGATAATTGACAAATCTGCAAGAAATAAAGGTCATCGTCCCTAGTTTTTAGACTATCAAACTTACTTGGATGATGTTATTACTAGTGAAGGAGATTTGGTCCAACATTTGGCAATCATGGTTGACATAGAACCTACCAAATTTGAAGAAGTTATTTTAATCAAATTATAAAAGATAGTAATAGAAGAAGAGCTTAGAAGTATGGAAAGGAATTAGACTTGGGCAATGGTTAATTTACCACAACACAAGGTACCTATTGGTGTCAAATGGGTTTTCAAATTAAAACTCAAGCTTGATGCTTAGTGACCAAGCACAAAGCTCGATTGGTAGCTAAAGGTTTTATGAAAAAAGGCTTAAATTATTTTGATGTTTTTGCACCTATAGCAAGGTTAGAAATTGTAATATTGATAATATCATTGACTATTTTGAAGTGCTAGAAAATGTGGCAGCTTGATGTGAAATATGCATTTCTGAATGGTTGGTTAGATGAAGAAATCTACATTGGACAACCCTGTGGTTTTGTGCAAAAAGGGGGAGGGGGTAAACATAAAATGTTGAAATTAAGGAAGGCTCTATTATCATTATAACATGTACCTTAAATATTTTAGGTTTGATCTCATTAATTGATTCTAACTATACTCATATTTGAATAGTATAGGTCTTTTTTGTTTACCTCTTTCTTTGTCAGTGTGTGTATGTTGTTAGTTTCTGAGTAATCCTTCTCCCTTTTCTCTAAGAGTGTGCTTTAAATTATAGTATGTTTATAGGTTGATTATTTTGTAATTAGTTATGGCCTTCAATGAAATTCTTGTTGCTTGCTTATTGCCTGTGTGGATTACTCTAACCTTTCAACAGAAGTTTGAACCTTTTTTAAATTGTTATTGATTAAACAAAATTTCAACTTTTTAAAACTATAATAAACATAGAAGTGTATGTATCAATATTATACTATTACTGGTACTACTATTTAAAAATTCATCGTTATGAGAAAAGGAGATTAGAAAGTAAGAGTGAAAATTATTGAAGAGTTGAGGAAAGAAATGAGAATGATGAAGGGAAGTCAAAGAAGTTAGCTAAAATGCATAAATACTAAATCACTTCTTTTGTTCAATTTTAAAGTTTCTATGCAACTCCATTTTTATGTAATTTTAACTCTTAATTATGAATGAGTGAGGGTTTGTGGGTGTAAAAACATCGATAACTAAAAAGACATGAATATTAATTTGTGTGCTTCGGATGATACCTTAGATAACCAACCAACACAGTCATATCATATCATAATATATTATGCTTCTTTGACTAGCGATCCATTTATATTCAATAATAATAGTAACTACACAATATTTCAATTTCGTTACCATGGCTAGGACGAGGGATTTCCACAATTCTAAGAAATTGAAATGCATTCTATTTGAATTCCTTACAATTGAATTCCCTTCATTTTTTAAATAAATTATTTGGATTGAATAATTCAAATATCTCAATATCAATTTTCTATTTGAATATTGCAATTGAATTTATCTAGTGAGATAAATTTTCATTTTAATATATATATATAATATTTTAAAATTAAATTTAAAAAATATTAATTAATATTCAATTACTTAAAAAATTAAGTAATAATATACTTATAACAATATTGATTGATTCCATGAAATAAATATAATAATACTTATAATATAACATTACTTAAAAAATTAAGTAATAATATACTTATAATAATTGACCCAAATTTATGATGTAAAACATTTTGCTACTAAAGAGGAAAACAAAATAATTTGTTAAAATGCCTATTTTCAGAATTTGTTCATTTAATTTCTTATTTTATAATTTTTCATAGTCTAACTACAAGTCCTTCAACCTCCTTTTTCAGTTCTCTTCAACAACTATTTGACCTAAAAAAGTGCAGCATAATTGACCAATCATAGTGTACAACTAATGATTAAGGTCCAGTTTTCACATTCCCACAGAAGTTACTTTATTCAGCTTTCAATTTTAACAAATGCAACTCACCTTTTTCTGGTTCTAACGTGAAACTACCCATTTTGATCCAAATTTATCTCTAAGATCCTAATAGTCTATTTCTACCCTATCTAGGCAAAATTTCACCTTTATTCCATTTTCCCCCGATTTTTGTACCCATTTTATGATTATTTTAAACGAAAAATTGCTTCAAGGGCTTTCATCATTATAGGAGGGTCAATTGCAAATGTTACGTGCAGTTTGTGACTCAAACATTTCATCAAACATGTAGTAGGAAAATCACTACAGAAAATAATATAAATTTTGACGGTTATTTTCGTATAATGAAACAATTTTAACTGCCACAATTTACACATGTGACAGTTTTGAAAACCGCCATAATTCATGTCACCACAAAATATAATGTAGTGGTTTCAAACGATCTACCGCAACAACTATAATTTATTGCATGGTATAAAGTGGCAATTTCTTCAGATAAATTACAACAATTAAAACTATCATAATTTTTTTAAATGGAAATCAAATATACAAAAATCACTAATGCTTAAAAACACCACAATTCACATTATATCATGACATTTATAAGTATCATTATTATCAAATATCGTATTTCAAATATTTTATTATTTATTATTATCCATGTATATTTATAATTTCATAATTTAATACAATTTTTTAATAATGAAATTTAAAAAATATAAAAAAATAATGATAATACAAAAAAAATTAAGAAGATATTTCATTAAACATAACAAAATAATCACATCAAAGAATCATTGTTAACACCCAATTTCGTCCGGCTAAATAAGTAATAGAATAAATAATAATAATTTTGTTTTTCAAAAAAATAAAAAAATAATAAGTTTTTTTCTTTGTTTTTTTTTTCTTTCTTTATCTAAATAATAATAATAATAGGATAATAATAATAATAATAAATAAAAGGGAAAAAAAGAGAATGTTTTAATCTTTTATGTATTTTCTTTTAAGGCTTTTTTTCTATTTTAGCCCAAAATACTTTGTACACCCACACCATTTTTTCTTACAACTAACGGCAGCCCAAAATTTAATTTTCTCACCCTTACTCTATGCTATGTCGTTTCTGCCCCATATCAAGAAGTTAGTCTAATAATTAGAAAAAGAATTTGTTCTAATATTTAGAATCATTTACTCTGATTTTGTGCTCTGATTTTATGACACCTCCTTTTCTAGATGAGGAAAATAGTAATATGTTTCTCAAGAATATATTTTTTCTAATTATAATTAATTTGTCCTAATCACGTTTGATTTTGTGCTCTGATTTTTCTGTGATTTCATTCCCATAATGTGATAATTTTAAGACCATTTCTTGCCTTTTAAATTTCGTTGTAATTAAGACGGACCTTTTTATGAGATTACTTTAAATTTAAATTGTTATGTATATAAACCCATCAAAAAAAAGAAGAGATATTTTTTTTCTTACCTTGAGAGACCTCTCTTAAAAAACCCAAAAACCCACGGTTCATCTTGCTCTTGAGTTCTTTTCCATAATCTTAAGCACCAAAAACCTGATCCCTCACTTCCGAAATTACTCATTCAACCACCCCACCTTGCTACCTGTAAGACCCGAGAAAAATTAATTAATTTAATAATTAATTAATTAATAAATGCGGGAGGAAGGCGTCTCTATGACATTAATTGTTGTATACTATAACTTGGAGAAGTACTAGCTCAAGTGGTTGAGAGTACTTTGATTGTGTGACAGGACTTGGGTTGGAGTTTTATGTATGCCAATTACGTGTCGTTGTTTTATGATTTATTTTAATAAAATGTATGAGTGTGGAATTTGAAATGTAAACTTGTGATTATTGTTTATGTCACCAAATGTGATTTGGCATAGTGGTTGTGCTTTGGGCCTTGTGAGTAGAAGGTCATGGGTTCAAACCTGGATGGGCAAAGAATAAGCTTTATTTTTGCTAACTATTAGATTGGTATGAATGTGAAGGGGTAAAGAAAACCTAGAAGAAGGATAAAGATTAGGTGTTGTAAAACCTTTCCACTAAGTGACTTGAATAGCCATTAGGCCCACACTTAAGTCCAAATCGGTTTTTTTACTCTAACCTACATTGAGCCACATATAAAATGCGAAATTGAAGAGAAAAGGGGGTTTCTGCAGTTTGGTGATTTTGCCTATAGAGAGGGGAACGAAACTTTAGAGAGTGAGAGGTGAATTTGGGTGTTTGAGAGGTTAATTTGGGAGAAATCTGAAGTAGAACCGTGGTGAGCAAAGGAACATCAAATTTCGTCCAACTTTAATCCAATAACCCAGGTTAGGGGAGCTGAACCTTGTTGTTGAGTTTTTGGTATGTTTGTATGCGATTGGTGATTTATTGGTAGAGAATTCGAGTTGAATGTGGGCGAATTCTGGGTGGAGTAATTGGGTACTGTTGTATTGAAAATTTCATGTGAATTGGTGTTCTTGATGGCTATTCTAAATTGTGTATACTTTTATGGTATGAAAAGTGATAGTGGGAGTCTGTATGGCGTTTGTACCTTGCTGTATTGTAAGTGTAATGTTGATAAATTGAATTGGTGTATTTGGGAGCGTTTGGGGTTCACTGATGCAGTGTTTGAGTGCGTAAAATAGTATCAGAACCTGCAATTCTCGCTCAGGCGGGCGGGTCTCGCCTAGGCGAGACATGTAGGGACTCACCTTCTTAACCTACTCGAGGTTCTCGCCCAGGCGAAGAGGATTGGTTTTGGGTGACATAAACTCTCGCTCAGGCGAGTGCTGTTCGCCTAAGCGAGAAAGGGAGCAGTTGCGCGTGTTGAGCGCGACTTCTCGTCCAGGCGAGGAGTTTATGGATTTTGAGCGAATCAGGGTCTCGCTCAGGCGAGATGACCTCGCCTAAGCGAGATGTCTTGTCATGTGTGGTGTTTTGCTTGTATTTTAGCCCAGGCGAGATAAGAATGGATGTTGGGCAAACGTGTGGCTCGCCTAGGCGAGAGGATCTCGCCTAAGCGAGATGGCGTGTTTTGGTTGCTGAATTAAACTCGCTCAGGCGAGGTGGACTAGCCTAAGCGAGATTGAGGGTCTAGCTTGGGTGAGGGGTCCCTAGCCTAAACGAGTTTATGCAATTTACTACGTTTCTAGGTGCTTGTGAGTGTGTTTGGTTGTTATACCATGGTTGGATTGTATATGCATGTGTTGTGGTGTATGGGCTTGATGGACTAAGTCCATTAGGGGTCAGTGATGTGTTGGTGGTTGGACACATGATGGGCATGGAACTGGTTGAGTTCCCGTCGGCTACTAATGGGCGAGGAGTCCTTAGTATGGTGATTGCATGTGTCGGGCGCACGATGGGCAAGGAACTGTGATGTTCCCGTCGGCTACTATTGGGCGAGGAGTCCATAGTATGGTGATTGCGTGCGTGCCAGGGTCCAAGTGTGAGACTTGGATGTTTATACACAGGCGAGGAGTCTATAGGGCAGGACTATGAGCGGGATAGGCTCATAGGGTTGGACCACAAATGAGTTAGTTTCGTGGGAGCACAGGGAAGTCCCAAGACCTAGTTCATGCATATGACTCAGGAAGGACTATGAGGTGATGGTTGGGTGGTTTGGAAACTATGAACTTAATTATGTTATTTTAGGTTGGGAAGCATGTTTATTTCACATACATCTGTTTATATTTTATTGTGCATAGCTCACCCTATCTGTGTGTGTGTGGCGATGATCGAATATCTTGTTATCCGGGAGCAGATGATGTAGTAGGTGGGCCAAGAGATGCGTAGACTCGGAGCGAGGGCTAGCAGGGGATATTTTATATAGATACATATGTTTTATGTTTATTATTTTATCCTTGTGATGATTATGTAAACTTGGCAGGAGCCATTGACTTTTATTTCAGTTTTATGAATTATGGACTCCTAGTTTTATAACTCGTATATTTAAAGATTTAAATTTCCCCTGTTTTTGGGAAATGAGGTATTATTAAATGCAGTGTAATTATTTTACTTTGTTTTATTTTATTAAATTCGTAATATCCTAACGGGATGTTACAATTGGTATTAGAGCAAAAGTTTTGAAAATATTTTTAAAATATTTTGGGGCTAGTGGGGAGTGAGCTTATCGATGTGTTTTTTTGTGATATACTGTGTGTTCAATGTGAAAAAAATGTGTGGTTTTGTTTGACTAAGCGACTAATTTTTAACAGTTGTAATGTGGCGTATCCAGGCTATGGTTGCTAACAGGAGGAGGAGGAGTAGTGGCGTTGATGATATCGTTGAGGCGATTCACCGCATGGTGGATGCGATGCAGGCACCCGTAACAGCGCAGCCTAGGACGGTGATTGCACCAGTCAGGGTGCCGATAGTGGAAGATCTCTTGCGCCACAAGCCAGCTGAGTTCACTGGCAAGGCTTCCCCCGATGAAGCGGACGCATGGCTCCGCAAGTGTGAGAAAATCTTCAAAGTGATGAACTGCAAAGATGAACATAAGTTGTTGTTCGCTGCTTACCTGCTAAATGGGGATGCCGAATACTGGTGGGCTGGCATGCAACAACAGATGGAGAATAGTGAAGAGCTAGTGACTTGGGCCAACTTTAGAGCTCGTTTCCTGGAGAAGTACTTTCCAGATACAGCGAGACAAGACATAAAGGCTGAATTCCTAGCATTGCAGCAGGGAGACATGACAGTGCAGAAGTATGTGAACAGATTCGAGCACTTGGCGAGGTATTCTTCACAGAACATCACGAAAGAGTGGAAGTGTTTAAAGTTTGAGCGAGGTCTTAAACTTGAGCTGAAGAGGGTGGTAACCCCTCTGAGAGAGAGAAGTTTTCCCATCTTGGTGGAACAGGCCAAGGGTGCTGAGAGTCTTGAGAAGGGCCCTGGTCCTATTGTGAGCCGACATCAGAAGAATGTCGCGGAGGCTAGGCAGATGAAAAAGCCGTACAGTCGGTCTCAGACATCTCAGGGTCCCTCTTGCTACCAGTGTGGTGGACCCTATCTGAAGAGGAACTGCCCTCAGTTGGCAGGTGGAGTAGGAGGGTCAGGCGATCATCGCAAGTGTTTTACATGCGACAAACCTGGACACTTCGCCAACAATTGTCCAGAGAAGAAAAGCCTTGGCACGAAGAAACCAGCTGCATCGCCAGCAGAGCGAGTGAGGGCAGTGGGCAGAGTCTTTGCCCTGACCACCACAGAGGCTACACAGTCAGGTAATCTTATCCTTGAACTTTGTATGCTGTTTGGTAATTTAGTGTTGGTGTTGTTTGATTCTGGGGCAACCCATTCTTTTATTTCTAATGTGTGCATGGGGAGATTGCAATTGGTGACACGTGATTTGGGATGTGAGTTGCTTATTTCAACTCCCTCCTCAGGTTAAGTAGCTACTAGTTCAGTCTGCGTTGGGTGTTCTATGGAGGTGACAGGTCGCAGATTCAAGGTGAACCTGGTGTGCTTACCTTTGGAGGGACTGGACGTAATCTTGGGGATGGACTGGCTATCTAACAATCACGTCATAATTGATTGTGGACGGCGCAGTTTGGTATTCCCAAAACATGAAGGACTGGAGTTAATCTCGGCTCAGAGGGCGATAAACGAAGTAGAAGCCGGAGCCACCTGCTTTATGATAGTGGCTCATGCAGAAAAGAATAGTACCGCCGAGAAGATCAGTATGATTCCAGTCGTGGAGGAGTATGCCGACGTATTTCCAGATGAAATACTCGAGTTGCCACCGAGTAGGGATGTGGATTTCTCCATTGATCTCATCCCTGGGGCTGACCCAGTATCCATGGCGCCTTATAGAATGACACCCGCAGAGTTGGTAGAGTTGAAGAAGCAAATAGAGGATTTGCTTGAGAAGAAGTTCATTCAGCCGAGCGCGTCACCTTGGGGAGCACCGGTACTATTAGTAAAGAAAAAGGATGGTAGTTCGAGGTTGTGTGTTGACTACCGTCAGTTGAATAAGCTGACCATAAAGAATAAGTACCCGCTGCCGAGGATAAATGATCTGTTGGATCAACTGAGGGGAGCCGCAGTGTTCTCTAAGATTGACTTGAGGTCTGGATACCATCAGATCTTAGTCAAACCGGAGGATGTGCAGAAGACGGCGTTCAGGTCACGATACAGCCATTACGTGTATGTAGTGATGCCGTTCGGGGTGACAAATGCTCCTGCTATTTTCATGGACTACATGAACAAAATATTCTGACCGTACCTTGATCAGTTTGTTGTCGTGTTTATTGACGACATATTGATATACTCGGAGGATCGGGATGTACATGCAGATCATCTGAGAGTGGTGCTAGGAATTCTCAGAGAGCATAAACTGTATGGGAAGCTGTCAAAGTGTGAGTTTTGGTTGGATGAGGTACAGTTCTTGGGACATGTAATTTCAGCCCAAGGTATAGCGGTGGATCTAGTGGAGATTGAAACAGTGGTGAAGTGGGAAAGGCCACAGACTGTGACTGAGGTGAGGAGTTTCTTGGGCCTAACAGGTTATTACAGGTAGTTTGTGGAGGGATTCCCCAAGCTGGTGAGTCCCTTGACTCAACTCACTAGGAAGGACCAGCCTTTCTCATGGACAGATGAGTGTGAGATCTGTTTTGAGGATATGAAGAGGAGATTGACTACTGCGCCCATATTGGCTATTCATGACACCACCAAGACGTTTGAGGTATACTATGATGCTTCATACCAGGGTCTAGGTTTTGTGTTGATGCAGGAGAAATGGCCCATTGCGTATGCATCTCGTCAGCTGAAGGTGCATGAGAAAAACTATCCTACACACGATTTAGAATTGGTGGCGGTGGTTTTTGCTATAAAAACATGGAGGCACTACTTGTATGTGGCACAATTTCAGGTATTCAGTGATCACAAGAGCTTGAAATACTTGTTTGATCAGAAAGAATTAAATATGAGGCAGAGGCGCTGGATGGAATACCTGAAGGACTACGAATTTGAGCTATTATACCATCCTGGTAAGGCTAATGTTGTAGTAGACGCTTGAGCAGGAAGAAATCTTATGTGTCGGCCATGATGATTAAGGAGCTGGAGTTGATCGAGAAGCTGCGAGATATGAATTTGGGATTGGATATGGAGACAGATCACCTACGGTGCAACATGTTGAGGATCACTAATGAATTCTTAGATGAGGTTCGGGTGGAACATGGTAAGGATTAGGAATTGCAGCATATCATTAGTGAATTGGGCACAGAGAAGAGAAAAGACTTCAGGATAGGTAGAGATGGCATCTTGCGATTCAGAGAGAGGGTGTGTATACCCAACAGTCGGGTGTTGAGGAAAATGCTCTTGGATGAAGGGCATAAGAGTCGTCTTAGCATACACCCAGGTATGACTAAGATGTACAAGGACTTGAAGGCGACTTTTTGGTGGACTGGTATGAAAACTGATGTGGCAGACTATGTAGCATCTTGCTTAGTGTGTTAGAAAGCGAAAATAGAGCATCAGAGGCCAGGTGGTACGTTAGAGCCTCTTGAAATTCCTCAGTGGAAATGGGACAACATTTCCATGGATTTTGTTACTCATCTACCGAAGTCAGTGAGGGGGCATGATTCTATATGGGTAATAGTGGATCGATTGACGAAGTGCGCTCACTTTCTACCTATTAATCAGAAGATGTCCCTAGATAAGCTGGCAGAGTTGTACGTCAGGGAAATAGTCCGATTACATGGTGTGCCTGAGAGTATCATATCGGATAGAGATTCGAGGTTTACCTCGAGGTTCTGGCAGTCGTTATAGGACACTTTGGGTACTCAGTTGAAGATGAGCTCGGCATATCATCCTCAGACGGATGGCCAGTCTGAGAGAACCATACAGTCTCTGGAGGACTTATTGAGAACATGTGTTCTGGATCACCTCGGGACTTGGAGTGATGTGCTACCACTAGTGGAGTTCACTTATAATAACAACTACCATTCCAGCATCGGGATGGCACCGTACAAGGCCTTGTATGGCAGGAGGTGTCGAACACCTTTGTGTTGGCATCAGGATGGGGAAACTGTGGTACTTGGTCTAGAGTTCTTACAATAGACCACGGAGAAGGTCAGGGTAATACAGGAACGGATGCGTGCAACTCAGAGTAGGCAGAAATCCTACGCAGATAAGAGGAGGAGGCCACTCGAGTTTGAGGCTGGTGACCACGTATTTCTCAGAGTTACACTTGCAGCAGGTATTGGGAGAGCATTGAAGTCGAGGAAGTTGACCCCTCGATTCATCGGTCCATATCAGATCACGAGGCGAATTGGACCGATGGCATATGAGATTGCATTACCACCTCACTTGGGAATCCTGCACAATATTTTCCATGTATCACAGTTGAGGAAGTACGTGGCGGATCCTACTCATGTGCTGGAGCAGGATGATGTTCAGGTGCGTGAGAACCTGACTCTGGGAGTGGGACCGATGAGAATTTTAGATTCTCAAGTCAAACAGCTTAGAGGAAAGGAGATTCGGACTGTGAAGGTTCTCTGGGACGAGGCAACCCAAGAAATGACGTGGGAGATGGAGGACCTCATGAGTAAGTCTTATCCTCATCTCTTTACTGGTAAGTCTTATTTTCGTGGACGAAAACTTTAAAAGGTGGGGGTAATGTAAGACCCGAGAAAAATTAATTAATTTAATAGTTAATTAATTAATAAATGCGGGAGGAAGACGTCTTTATGACATTAATTGTTGTATAATGTAACGTGGAAAAGTACTAGCTCAAGTGGTTGAGAGTACTTTGATTGTGTGAGAGGACTTGGGTTCAAGTCCTATGTATGCCAATTATGTGTTGTTGTTTTATGATTTATTTTAATAAAATGTATGAGTGTGGAATTTGAAATGTAAACTTGTGATTATTGTTTATGTCACCAAATGTGATTTGGCATAGTGGTTATACTTTGGGCCTTATGAGTAGAAGGTCATGGATTCAAACCTGGATGGGCAAAGAATAAGCTTTATTTTTGCTAACTATTAGATTGGTATGAATGTGAAGGGGTAAAGAAAACCTAGAATAAGGATAAAGATTAGGTGTTGTAAAACCTTTCCACTAAGTGACTTGAATAGCCATTAGGCCCACACTTAAGTCCAAATCGTTTTTTTTACTCTAACCTACATTGAGCCACATATAAAAGGCGAAATTGAAGAGAAAAGGGGGTTTCTGCAGTTTGGTGATTTTGCCTATAGAGAGGGGAACGAAACTTTAGAGAGTGAGAGGTGAATTTGGGTGTTTGAGAGGTTAATTTGGGAGAAATCTGAAGT
>Ga0209589_1005267_pt1 | contig 21979 bp, 14 predicted proteins | sample CowpeawhiteBW_FD_187525 | JGI IMG/M metagenome (GOLD analysis project Ga0209589, IMG submission 187525) | Root nodule microbial communities of legume samples collected from California USA - Cow pea white BW (SPAdes) (version 2) | ecosystem: Host-associated > Plants > Roots > Nodule | place: USA... | reverse complement strand
AGGCCCATAACAACATTGCCTTAAGGTTTTGGTGTAAAAGTGGTGTCTAAGGTCTTATATGTGTAAGACTAATGTCATATAACCATATAGAACCACAATCTCTCAATGACCATAACTATGTCATGACCATGACCATAACCGTATATGAAAAACATATATAACCTATCACAGAGAAGTAAGGATATGTCAAATTCTTTATGGAGTACTCTATGGAATCTCTGGGAAGAGATCTTAAGAACGTGAGGAACTACTTCAGGAGTGGAAAAACAAAGGAATCATCATGGAGAGAATCACAGCTCAAAGGGTTGCAAAGTTTTCTAGTTGAAAGAGAGGAAGAAATTTTGAAGGCCCTGAAGCATGATTTGGGGAAGCATTACGTTGAGGCCTTCAGAGATGAGGTGTGTGTTTGATGTGAATCAGAATCATGAATCTTCCTTGTTCTGTTACAAAGTTCTACGTGGCATTTTTGCTACTGTTAATTTCGTTTCTTAGTTATTCCATGATGATTAATCGCAGGTAGGAACGTTGATGAAGACCTTAAACTTGGCCACAAAGAATTTGAAAAAATGGATGGCGGGGGAAGAGGTGAGGTTCACAGAGCTTATGCGTAAGAACTTTCATTGGATTACTAAATTTTGATGTTTGTCACAACAGGCTAAATTGCCAAAAATAGCACTGCTTTCGAGTGCTGAGATAGTTCCTGAGCCACTTGGTCTTGTTCTCATAATCTCATCATGGAACTTCCCTTTTGGTGAGTTGATTCAGAACGAAATTTGAAGTTCACAAGGTTTTGTAGAAGTTGGTTTTGTGATGAACTAGGTTATGGTTTTATAAAACAGGACTGTCTTTGGAGCCTCTGATAGGAGCAGTAGCTGCTGGAAACACTGCGGTTTTGAAGCCTTCAGAGATTTCCCCTACTTGCTCTTCTCTTTTAGCCACTGTGCTTCCAACTTATTTGGACAACAATGCCATTAAAATCATCGAAGGTGGAGCAGAAGTAGGAGAATTACTCTTGCAGCAAAGATGGGACAAGATTTTCTTCACAGGTTAATTAACATTCCTCAATCACCATCTTTCTGTTTTTTAATTCTTGGTAATAGCATAACTCGACCTTTTATGAGAATTTGTTTAACATATGATTCGATCCAATACTAGGAAGTGCAAGAGTGGGAAGGATTGTTATGTCTGCTGCAGCTGTTCATCTTACTCCGGTGACTTTGGAGTTGGGTGGAAAATGTCCAGCACTGGTTGATTCTCTTACTTCTTCTTGGGACAGAGAGGTGAATATTCATTCGGTTATGTCAAATCATATCACAAACAAAAGACAAAGAAGTTTCTCACTGTATTAGTTTTTTTGTTGAAACACAAGGTGGCTGTGAAACGAGTTTTGGTTGCAAAATTCGGGGCTTGTGGAGGACAAGCATGCATAGCAATCGATTATGTACTTGTAGAGAAGAGTTTCAGTTCTATATTGGTAAGAAGCTTGAAGGAAATTTAGACCTTTGTTGTTCTGATTTTGAAGCATGTCTACTTTCTCTATTTCTTTAGGTGACATTGATGAAGGATTGGATTAAGAAAATGTTTGGAGAAAATCCTAAAGAGTCGAACAGTGTTGCAAGGATAGTTAATGAGAAACATTTCATGAGACTCAAAAATCTTCTCACTGATCCAAGGGTGAAAGAGTCGGTGGTTTTTGGAGGTTCAATGAACGAAAATGACTTGTAAGTAGTACTCTCCTACCTTGGTTGTTTGGTGATTCAAGTTTATTGTTGGTCTTTCGAGAAAGATCACAGGAGAGATTTAATACCAATGAATACGAGTCCAATTACATAAGAAATTGACACCACTCTCAACCCAAAACTTTAAGATAATGGGTTTTTATCGACGTGAGACTTAGATTTACACTCGTCTATATATAGCATGTGATACAGTGATCCTTTACTTCCCATTTCCGACAATGAAACAGACCACTTATCTTTTACATCGTTTTCACCTAACCAATTTTCTGCAGATTTATTGAACCCACAATATTGTTGGATCCTCCACTTGATTCAGCAATCATGGCTGAGGAAATCTTTGGCCCGGTGCTTCCAATTATCACTGTAGGGTTGCATGTTTTTTTACTGCTCCTTTCGGATTACTAGTCCTGGAATTTGGCAAGTAATTTTCGGTTGTATTTTCTGGTTTTTTTTGCAGCTGGAGAAGATTGAAGACAGTGTCGAGTTCATAAGCTCAAGGCCTAAACCATTAGCAATCTATGCCTTTACGAAAAACCAAACTCTGCAGAGAAGAATGGTATCTGAAACATCATCGGGAAGTCTTGTTTTCAACGATGCAATTCTACAGGTATTCATGTGCTTCTTGTCTCTTTCTTTATCTGTAATTAATGAAATTGAGTGTTTTTAAGAAACATCTAAATCAACATTGATAGATACAAGGGTGTGAAACATCTACTTACACGCGTGCTCAAGGCCCCTCGATGGTCCTATATACTGCTTTCGACAATAAATAATACCTACCAATATTATGGCTAACAAAAAATACAAGTTAAAATAGAACGTATCAGCAAAGTTCAGTTAGATTATGATTAGGCCAAATTCTTTGACGATATGGAAGTCTATTATAGGAATTGTTGAAGATATAGATCAATCAAAGATAAGATAAATTTACATCATAAAAATAGATGGAAGACTTAACTTACAAGCCGATTTTGTAATGTTGAGTTCGGTTTAAAGTTCATATAGTATTAGAGTCATCCGAAATTTGTTTTAGGAAGATTTGTCGTTTGTTAAGTTTATAGTGTCATCTCTTATCGGATTACTATTGGACCACTTGTTTATGTCCGACTCGAAATGTATATATATTGACATCAGATATATCATTCAGTTCTTAATATAGTATTAGAGTCATCCAAAATCTGTACTACTAAAATTTATGAATTTATGGTTTGTTGAATTTATCATGTGATCACTTGTCAAGTCACTATTGAACCACACGTCTAGTCCTATTAGAGATGCATATGCATGATATTAGGTTAAAGAAAACACAAGAATGAATGAAGGTTGTTTTTTCGATAAGATAAATGATGTGAGGTTGAATGATTTGTACATTTGATGATTGAAAAATGTATTTTTGTGCAGTACATAGCAGATACCCTGCCATTTGGAGGAGTTGGAGAATGTGGGTTTGGCAAGTACCATGGGAAATTCTCCTTTGACGCGTTCAGTCACCATAAGGCTGTGGCCAGAAGAAGTTACTTCACTGATTTTTGGTACAGATTTCCTCCATGGAATCTTAACAAGCTCCAACTACTTGAGGTCTCTTACAATTTGGATTATCTTGGAATACTTCTAGTTCTGCTTGGCTTAAAGAACTCAAAACGATCCTTGTTTTATGCTTCTAATTGATCTGCATTGTGTTCGTCTATTTCCAGTGAGCCCCTACTAAGGATCATCATTCCTACCCAGTGTGATTTCTAAGTTTGTTATGCTCAAATAAGTGTATTTATTCTATTTGCTTCTGCATGTGCTATTTTGATTCTACATTTTGTTGTTTTGTACTGAAAAGACAATAAAAACAAGAAGTGAAAAATTTGTGGATTGGTAAAAATCATTAAATTCGGAGATGAAATGAAGCAGAAGGCCTTGAACACCAGAAAGGGACATGACAGATAGAAAATTCTTTATTTTTGAAATTCTGATGGAACAGTGCAATGATGCCAAGAACTACTGCAACAACAATATAGTTAAAAATGAATGCAACAGTACATAGTATTAAGTGTGAGGAAGTGCAGAGAAGATGTATTAGGTCCACCATGTTTATTATCTCAGTTTCTATATTTAGATCAGAAGCAATAAGTTGTAACGAAGTGAATTTCAATAAAGAAAAAGGTTCTTTTTCACATTAATTGAGGATCATTTGACAACTTGTATAAAAATAATATAATCTTTAACAAAAATTAATTTTTATATTTTTAAAGAAAAGAAAAAATAATAGTTAAAATGATAATAGAAAAAAGAGAATAGTATCAAAATACGAATATCCATTTAATAAAAGGATGAGGTCGAGTCACTTTTTATTTACATAGTTCAACCAACCATCAGTAACTACAATAGTTAACTGTTCATCGGCTCCGATCTGACAACAAAAGGAGTTTAAATAATTTTATTTATTTATTAAAATTGTTGTATTTCAAAATGATATAAAACATATGTATATATTAATTATCCATCAAAATCATTTCATAATCTTAAATTATAATACTTTGACTCCTATAATATATAAATATCTAAATTATTTTCTGTTTTATTTAAAAGATATATGGATTATTATAAATTTCAAAGTTATTATTATTGTTGCTATATATCTTTTATCATAATGGTTATAATAAAATCTATATAATAATATAGTTATAAAAGGAGAATATTACAAAAATTTTAGATTCGATCTATGGTATTTTTGTTTAATATAACTTTTATTAATTCAATTAAAGATGATAAATTATGTGATTTTATATCATTTCGGTTCACTATTAACCCATTACAAGTGAGATGGAAAAATAGACTTATTACAATGACGTGAACTTAATTTTGACTCACGACCAAATTTCAAAAAATAAAATTATTATTTTTTACTTAATATATATATATATATATATATATATATATATATATATATTATTAAAAATATATATAAATATTTTATAAATCTTCAATTTATAATTAATATTTTTAATCAGATAAATTAAAAAGATTATTGTCTTTACATATTAAATTAATTCATAATTAATAATAGAAAATTAAATTAAAGGTGTTGATTAATAAAAAAAAACTATTTTTTATATTAATGAAAAATTAAAAATTATCCAACTCCGTCAAGTTGGCAAATTATTGTTAGGTGGGTTTATTTGACACTTCTATATTTAATGTGTGGACCTTCATTCAATACTTAGATATCATATTTGATTTTCATCTCTTTAGAGTCCATGACTTATCACACAAATATGAAAAATATGCTTAGTTTTTGTTTTCTTTTTCCTTTTTTAGTTTTTCTTCCTTACTATTTACGATCTTTAGATCAAACCTTTTATCTGAAAATTCTTTTATTCAACTCGGTGTTTTAAGCCATTTTCAATATTTTCATTAAACAATTTTTGTTTATCAAAATAAATGTTTTTTTTTTGTACATTGTATAATTGATATGGCAATATCAAACCATGAATAATTACAATAGTTAACTGTTTATTGTTTAATGGCTCCTGTCTGATCCCTACCATCTAAATACTTATTTTTGTAATAGAACTATTGTATTTACCCACTTCCAAATATATCGGATTTTTTCACATAATAATTATCAATCAAAACCAATTGTGATAATTTTTAAATTAACCAATTGTAATAATTTAAGTGGTATCATGTATCAATGACTAACTTGTTTTTTTCGATATAATATGAATACGAACAAATCTTAAAAATTATTCTAATTTTATATCTTTTACCATATTAATAACAATGATAATAAAGTTTATATAATAATAGGGAATATTATATTGTATTCGTATTTATTCTATATAGTAATTTTGTCACATTTTATTGTTTTCCTAATTTGAATAAGTGATAAAATAAATTAATCCGACCGTTTTAACTTGAATTTTTTTTAATTGATTCATCGACTCTGAGAATGGGATGAGACAAACTGATTGACCATAAATAATTATTTGAAAATTCTAACATATACTATTAAGCTTAAAATCAAATATTATTTTTTGAAAGCACACTCAGTCAATCATATACATATTTTTGAAATTTCTAATCAGATAAATTAAAGGAATCACTGCCTTTACGTATTAAATTACTTAAATTGCTTCATTATAATTAATAGCTTAAATCATGGTAAGAGTGATCACATTTTAAAATAAAATAAGATTTTTTTATGTGTATTTTATTTTATTTAAGTAAATAGGTTTTGTAAATCTACTTTTAAAGAAAACATCTTACCTAAAAAAAATGAATTAGCTTTTCGTATAAGGTCTTTATATTTCTTATAAGATCCTACTTGGGTATTTTAGTGTTTTTAATGTTAGTACGGTACAGTTAGTAATCATGGGGTGCAGAAAGTAAAAGCCTAATTTTTCTATAAATAATAGCAGAAAAGTTTTTGGCGCCAATTTTGATAGTTGCAAGCACCACCACCATTGTTGCTCACTCTTCTTTCAGCCCTAGCTAGCTAGCTTCTTTCTTTCTCAATCTTTCACTCTTCAATGGCTGCAACTCCTTCCAAATGCAAATTGCGATCCCAATCCAATGCTAAATCTTCACCCGCTTTAACTCCACGCACTCCACAAACCCTACATCTGCGCAGATCCGCACGCGCCAAGTCCCTCCTCTTCGATGCTCCCAAATCTCCCAACCCACCTTGTGAAATCTCCTTCACAACTCCCAAAAGGAGAAATCAAAGAATCAACGATAATGTCGGGCATGATTCCGGCGAAGTCAAAGTCGCCACTAAAGAATCAGCTATGAAGAATGGTGCATCGAAGGAAAAGTATAGGAAGAGCTCAATTGAAGCTTCTCTCGCTCCGGTGACGCCGGCTTCCTCGGAGAAGACCTCAAAGAGGAAAAGGGAGGGTGAGCAGAAGGGTGTGGTTACCAGAGCTAAAAGGGGGAAATTGGAGAATGAAAAAAGGAGTTCAAAGTTGCCTGCGAGGCGCCAATATTACAAAAAGGTGATTTTTGATGGGGGGGAGTTTGAAGTGGGGGATGACGTTTACGTCAAGAGGAGAGAAGATGCTTCGTCCGATGATGAAGATCCCGAAGTTGAGCTGTGTAGGATGTGTTTCTTGACAAACAACGATGTCCTGATTGAATGTGACGATTGTTTGAATGGGTTTCATTTGAAATGTTTGAGGCCTCCGTTGAAGGATGTTCCTGAAGGGGATTGGATATGTGGGTTCTGTGAGGCTCGGAGAACCGGCAAGGAGGTTCATCTTCCAAAGCCTCCGGTGGGGAAGAAAGTGGTTAGAACTCTGAGGGAGAAACTTCTTTCGAGTGATTTGTGGGCTGCTCATATTGAAAGGTATGCAATGTCTTTTGCTGTGGAATTAGACACACTTGGTTTCTTTTTTCTTTTGTTGAATACTAACCAGGTTTGTGCCAATTGGGTATTTGAGTAGCATATGGAAAGAGGTGGACGGCAACTATTGGTGTCGGGTGCGTTGGTATACAATCCCGGAAGAGACTTCTGTTGGGAGGCAGCCTCATAATCTGAGAAGGGAGCTATACCGAACTAATGACTTTGCGGACATTGAGGTACCAGGTTTTAGCTGTTGCATACTGATAGTAAATTGTTGATTTACATGAAGGTTTTCTTGTTGAACTTCTTGTCTATCGAGCTCAATATTTAATAAGTTGAATCTAGCATGTTCTTTTATTCTTTCTTGGCTATTTTAAAAATTTCTGTACTTTATCGAGTTCTCTCATATTTACGCAGATGGAGTCTGTCCTTAGACATTGCTATGTTATGACCCCTAAAGAATATGCTAACGCTAGCAATGAGGGAGATGATGTTTTCTTATGTGAATACGAGTATGATATCAATTGGCACAGTTTCAAACGTCTTGCTGATATTGACAATGAAAGAGAGGTAATCATGTCAGAGTAGTATCAAGATCATTCTCCCTAAAGAAAAAAGTTCACCATTTAACAGTTCGAGTATTCATGAGTTTATTCTTGTATGATAGAATGGTGAAGGGACTGACAGTGATGAAGACTGGGGCCTTGACAATGAATCAGACTCTGATACAGATGAAGATGTTGGATACGAAGAAGAAAACACTAAAGATGGACTATCTCAGCCATCAAAAGGCCACCACTTGGCTGCAGTATGGATATTATTGTGCATTTTGCCATATTTTTCATTTTTAGTATTTGTGATTTCCTAAAGAAAACAAATGTGTGAATGACACAGAATCTTCACAAGGGACGGTTCTTTGGACTTCAGAAGATAGGCACCAAAAGAATTCCACAGCACGTAAGGTCTCACAAACAGACCGATCTTGAGAGAGCAAAGGCTACACTGTTATTGGCATCACTACCTAAATCTTTACCTTGTAGAAACAAGTATGTTTAGGTTTGAATATGAATATCAATATTTTATATCTATCTGTGAAGTTAATAATAAAAAAATGATTTTATTTAGAGAAATGGAGGAGATAACTACATTCGTCAAAGGTGCTATTTCTGACAATCAATGTCTGGGAGGTTGCCTCTACATTCATGGAGTTCCCGGAACTGGCAAGGTATCCTCGGTTGATCTTCTGTTTTATTTCTTGAGTCTACTATACAATTGGGTATCGCCAAACAATTCTTGTTTATTCCTTTTATCCATGTGTAACTACAGACAATGAGTGTACTATCGGTGATGAGGAGCTTGAAGTCAGAAGTTGATGCTGGAAACATCAAACCATACACATTTGTGGAGATTAATGGTTTGAAGTTGGCATCACCAGAGAATATTTATCGGGTAAAGTTCATGAAGTATATCATAATTTTTGTCTAGATAGTATAACATACATATTCCTTGGTTATTTTGTTATAGTTTTGATATCCTTTCAGGTCATATACGAGGCTCTGAATGGACATAGGGTCAGCTGGAAAAAGGCTCTCCACTTGCTGAATGAGAGATTTGTAGAAGGAAAGAAAATCAGAGATGAGGCTGATCGACCATGTATTTTGCTTATTGATGAACTCGATCTTCTAGTAACCAGAAACCAATCGGTAATCTACAAATCTTACTGCAGGAAACTTGTCACTAGGTACATTCTTTAAAATATATAATGACATTATGCTGGACATTTCTTTTTTTACAGGTTCTGTATAATATTCTTGACTGGCCTACTAAGCCACATTCCAAACTAATAGTCATAGGTAAGACAATGCAGTTTTGAATTGTTTTTACTGTATTTTTATTTTCTAGTTTGCAGAAATAATTTAAAAAGTGGGCAAACAAGAAACCAAATGATTATAACAACTTGATGCCTTTTGTGAATTGCACAAATTTATTCTTCAATACTAATGTAATCAATTCAGGGATAGCAAATACTATGGATCTTCCAGAGAAATTACTTCCTCGTATATCAAGCAGAATGGGAATTCAGAGGCTTTGCTTTGGCCCATATAATTTTCACCAGCTTCAAGAAATCATCTCAAGTCGCCTAAATGGAATTGATGTATTTGAAAAGCAAGCTGTAGAATTTGCTTCAAGAAAGGTTAGTCCCTGACATTTTGAAGATTGAATTTTTCTGGTCTTTCATAAACAGTGGACACTTGTTTTTGTGATATATTTGTTGGTTAACATCCAAGATGGTGTTTGATTATTCAGGTTGCAGCTATCTCAGGAGATGCACGTCGTGCTTTGGAGATATGCAGACGTGCAGCCGAAATTGCAGATTATCGAATGAAGAAGTCAATTTCTAGTCCTGATCTTGTTACTACAGGTATTTTAGCATGCCTTATATAAATTTTCCCTATCGTTACTGTCATCACGATCGAAATGTTTCCTGCCTTTTAGATTTTGTTAATTGAAGTTTGTATTGTGTGTTAATGGTATGTTTTCTTCGGTGTTATTTTTGGGCATTGTCTACAATCTCAAGGAGTATCTCATTTTAAGTCAATTTCTTTTCATTGTATTTGCATAATTGCAATGGTAATTGGAGGTGGAGAAATATTAACAGTTAGAGATATACCTAAATGCTTGCTTTTGGTTCGGTCCAGGCATATACTTTACATCATAAATCTTACATTGATAGTTGATGACCTTCTAATGCAGTGGTTGATGATGGCTAGTTAGTTAGATCATGGCTGTATAATCGTTTTGTCCACTCCATGCTTTACATAACAACCCCTCCATCCTATATTATAAGCATAGAATTAGAGTTTTGAATGTTTGGTCTCTGCCCAGAAATTGCATGTATATCGGTGCTTGATATTACCATGAATTTATGAAAACCACTTAAATTCAATATATTGGTGTTGTTGCTAGGTGTGTATCCTTGATATTGATTTACAATTCTGACATTGTTCCATCTTCTGTCTTCTATAATGAAGTGTTTGAATTACTTTTTATTAAATCTAAACTATGATCATCAACCGCGTGCATAAACTCCTTACTTTGAGTTTAGTCGAAGTGCTGCTGCCCACTAATTCATTTGCATATGCTCTCTAGGAAAGGTACTTGTTGGAATGGTAGATGTTGAAGCAGCCATTCAAGAAATGTTCCAAGCACCTCATATTCAAGTGAGTTGAAATTTGCTATGTACTGCTTTATTTCTTGGTCCTTATTGAAGTACCTTTATTTTAGTGAATGTTAGATGATGCCATAGGGCATGGACAGTGAACGAAAGTCTTGGGACGTACATGCTATCTGTGACATCTGATACATTGTTGCTAGTGTAACTTGGACACAGACCTTGACAAATAGCAAAATTGATCTATTTCTTCAATTGAAGATTATAACAAGAACGAATAACTTATTCTGTTTTATATGATCGGGGGTTAGAGTTATCAATAGAATAATTTGAATGTTGTTTTAGTTTGTCATACATGGGACCAATTATTATAGGACATAATAGGAAATCAATGTTAGCACTGTTGTTTATATAATACAATCTCAATCACCTTTTATACATTTGTTCATCTGGCCGAAAAATGCTGACCTCATTATTTCTTTTTGAAGATGATGAAAAGCTGTTCCAGATTGAGCAAAATTTTCCTGACAGCTATGGTACACGAGCTTTATAATACAGGAATGGGGGAAACCACTTTTGAAAAGGTAAGCTCCGGAAGTTTGTTCATGTTATTTTGTTTTCGATTGCATTCTGACCATACTTGGTTAGTTCACCTTTAAATGTCAGTCACCAGGTATTCATCTCAACAAAATTACCTCTAGTATTTTGATTGCATGCATATTTGACAAGTTATGAAATCTAGGGGCCTTGGAGATTTTATATTCTGATATTTGCTTTCTTATACGAATATGATTTATTGAAAGCTCATTTGATTGGTGTTGATTAACCAATAACCATTCTGACAGAACTTAGAATCTCTAATCAAAAATAAAGTTTCACTTTGGTAATTCATATGATAAAGGTTTGTAAATGATTACAATATCTCCAATTTTTATCAAAGAACATACAAAGTCTTATGAATCTGTGTCTAAGTTTTTGCTCTATTCTTTCACCAATGCTATGGTTCCGCCATGTTATCTCCTTCCCCAAATCTATATCCATGAAAATCGAAATAAAAGGTTCATTTGTATTGTCTCCTCACTTAGGGTTGTTTTACTTGCAATGCAGTTGGCAATGAGGGTTTCATGTCTATGTGTCAGCAACGGAGAAGTTTTTCCTGGATACGATACTCTTCTGCAAGTTGGGTAAGACTTCTGTAGTATTTTCTTGCGCCCTTCATTCTACTTGAAATGACATTGATATCCGAAGACAATATTGAACTGCAGACAGACTAAGTGTATGTGATTCATGCTAACATGCGTTTATTCCTTTCTTTTTATGCAGCTGTAAGCTAGGTGAATGCAGGATTATTTTATGTGAAGCAGGCTCCAAGCACAAGTTGCAGAAATTGCAGCTTAATTTCCCTAGGTTAGTTTTGAAAGCTCATAATTTCTTCAGCTGATTCTGCTCAAGCAAATGACAGAATTATCTTGCAGTTTTGATCCGAAAACTATTTTGCTTTCTTTTGCATGTGATGTGAGTCAGAGTTCTATGTTTAGCCATAGTCCAGTAATCAAGGAATCAACCTCTTCAAATGATGTTTTTAGACATAAATTTCTTATCTATTTATTTAAGAACTACATATAAGTTGGTTTCTTTGATTTGACTAGTTTAATTCATCTTTTGGCAGTGATGATGTGGCCTTTGCGCTGAGAGACTGCAAAGATCTACCTTGGCTCTCAAAATATCTGATGTAGGAAAATGAGCATTACAAAATAGTTCAACATTCTCATATTTTACTCCTGGGCAAGAAGTCACAATATTTGTTGAGACTACTTTATTCTTTAGTGAGTCAATCGAGTGCTAAGGGAGATTAATCAGACTCACGAGTTTACCTCCTGTTATTAGGAAAAAGTTACGTTTTCATAAAAATTTTGCTCACAGTTTATTTTTAAATTCATCATAACTTAAGGATTTCATTCTGATACTTTAAAATAATTGATCATTTGATGTTCAATGAAAATATTCGCATTTTTTTCTCATAAGTTTAATTATTTGTTTATTTATTTTATTTTATTGTTATTAAAAGTTCGGTTTGGTATCTTAAAATTGAAGCAAATTAACACTGTATCTGTATAATCAATGTAATCCTTTCCGCTGAATTACTAATGACGTTTTTTACATGTTTTTTTACAATTTTAATTCAGATCATGTGACGGTGACGGATTCAACCGCCCCTACTATTACTTTAGTTTTATGAATTGTAGTTAAAAAATGTAAGAAATTATGGTTTACAAATCATTCTATTTTTATTTCATGAAAATAATAAGGAAATACTATTTGATGTTTTTTAGGGGTTTTTATGTCAATGAATGTCGTCGTTGGAGTATGATTAAATCATGCATAATCAAAATAAGTAGAATTGTGAAAAATTATTAAGTATTCAAATTTTTAGTGAATCTTGGAGGCAAATTACTTGTAAAATTATATTTAGTTAATCTTAATCTTATATTTATCATATTTATTTTATTTTCTTAAAAAAAAAACACTTTGCCTTATCGTGTTCAATGCTATGATGTGTCTGTGGCTTCGTATTCAATGCTATTATGTCTTTGTGGCTTCGTGTTCAATGCTAGTAGTGTGTGGTTTCGTGTTCAATTCGTGTTTATCTTAGTGGATTGGGTTATGATTCTAGATGGGTTTCAGATGACTTTTTTTTCAGCACTACAGATATATTTTTTAAAATAATCATCTTATTTGTAAAGATGACTTTTGAATTATCTGATTCGATTTTTTTTTTCAGAATATTGTTTTTTAGAATTTTCAGAACAGAATTTTAACATGAACTTCCTAAATATATATAATTTTTCAGAACAAACTTTTTTTGGAATTAGATTTTTAAAACACTGAACTATAAGAAATTGATTAAAATTTTCAAAATAACCATTCCAGAATATTAATATTATTTTATAGAATAAACTTTCCAGAATAATTTTCTATTGTTTTTCTCCTTTCAAGCTGAGGAAAAATGAACATGAATAGTGCATTTTCCGTACCTCTGAATTATCAAATATATTAATTCTTTTATTTTAATTTCATATTGTTTTTATTTCTCTAAACAAATACATTTTTTAAAGTTCTTAATAATAAAAATAACGAAAAAGCAGTTTTAACAAATAAAAAACATATTTAAACTTTAAAAAGACCACACACACACACACATATATATATATATAAACTTTTTAAAAGATGAAAATAACACAATTTTGTTCCCATGATAGAAAAAAAATGGTTTTAATTCTATAATTCTTCGTATGGGTTATTATTAATGATTTAATGGAATGCTCCTTGTCTGACTATTATAAATTTTCATTATTTACACCAGAAAGACTGATTTTAAGGGAGAAATGCATTTGGGATGAACTCAGTATGTATTGACAAGAGTTAAACCTATGCCGATTAAATTTGTGGGTGCAGTTGCAGAGTATTTTGACATATAATGCACATGGAACAGACACTACAAATATATCTTAAGTTTGCTCAAAGGATGAGGAAGAGGATTTTTGCCATAGCGATCTCCCTAAAATGGCATTGCCATGTACTGAGAGGTATGCAGCATTTAACCTGCCCAACACAATCAAACATCTGGTCAGCAACACTCAAGAAGCAAAGACGGTGATATACATTAGAAGAAATTCTCTATTGGATTTGTCTGTGTTGTTCTTCTTTACAGTGTTTTCAAAATACACACTAATGAACACTGATTTTAATATTTTAAAATATATCATATGTATTTTGAAGGCACATTAGATAACAACACGAAAAAAAGTCAAGTATAGAATCAGAATTCTACAATAAAAGAGAAATAATTAATTACTTGTCAACATCAGGCATTGCCAAGGGATCATACAGTTCGTCCCTTTGTTCCATGGTAGGTGGAGCCATACCAGTTGGGTCTGGAGCACCTTCAACCTAAAAATAAACAATCAATAAAATAGTTCTCTGCACAGGAATCAATGCATTATGCAAAGAATACTAAATTTAAAATTAAATGGAATACCTGTTGGGGATACTGTGCATAGCCAGCATATGCACCATATGCATACAATGAAGGATCTTGAGCTGCCCCATAAGCATATGCTTCATAACCCTGCCCATACCCATAGTACGCATTCCATTGACTTGGATCCATCTGTTGTCCCCACCCAGCAGGTAATTCCTACAACAATTATAAATTACATTATAATTAAAACTTGTATAAATAAATTTTTTTAAATAGAAACTATATTTTAGTATGAGACAAGGTGTTTTTTATTTGCTGATAATATGTTTTAAAATATTGAATTCAATTTACAATTTTATTTTTTTTTAAAAAAAGAGAGTGGCTTGGGATGATTAAGAAGAACATTATTTTGGACTAACTGAAAAATCAAATCAAATTTAATAAAAATTATGAAATATATAGCAAGGAAACAAAAAAAAAATTAAATGCTTGATATATAGAAACAAGGATAAACCTTGTTATTCAAGGAGAGTGAGAATAACTCCTAATAAATAATCTCATTTAACAATATAGCTCTTAAAGATGCTATCATCCTTCATTTATAGTTCCTAACTAAAAATGTTTTCATTCAAGGATGATAATTCAGATTTACAACACAAGAGGACTAAATGCTTAGGTAAAAGTTAAAATGAAACTTATAGTTGTCTCATGGGGGTTGCTATTGTTAAAAAACATACATAAAGATAAACACGTTTGATAAAACACTAATTTGTCATCCTCCCAATAAATAAATACATTCCCAAATAAGATCTACATGACAGTTTGCAGTTTTAACTAACCATTTAGTAATAATTTCTGCACATGATTTCTACAATATAACTTTTTTTTTCATTCTTTTCTACCAGTTCATTTAAAAGTTCTCAAAATCCCTCTCTCATCAGGCATTCACACATCACCGAAGATCACCTTCACGATCTCACAAATGTTCGGGAGAATCCAAAACCATGTAGTTGATGCTATATTAACAACCTAGATATTTTGAAAGACTATACAGATTGTAATTCATAATGTATCACAAATGCACGAGGCTACAGCAAGAAAACCTTTAAATAAATACAAAATTATCAAGCAAGGGATCATTTCTAAAAGTAAAATCACCTGTCTAGCAGCTAGGGTCCTACCCCAAGAAATCCTGACCACTTGTTGGCCTATCATCTTTCCCTGCATTTTTTGAATAGCTTCTTCAGCAGATGCTCTGCAGCAGGCACAAGATATGGGATCGGTAAACACAAGAACCAGTGTGTAATACAATACAATACAATCAATATTCAATAAATAAGTACAAATAAATAAAGATTGATGCCACAAGAAAAACATAGACAATTATTTTTTCGAACTAAAACATGTTCAAAAGACTAGGGAAATAGAAGAGAACCTAGTCCCAAATTGAACAAAGCCACATCCCTTGCCAGGCGGAATTTTAACAGAAACAATTTCCCCAAATTGCAGAAAGTTTTGCTTCAGTTCCTCTTCAGACACATTAAGATCCAAACTACCAACAAAAATCTGCAAAAAGAAGTCATGTCAGTGAAACATTCCGAGACAATGAAAATCACACACACATACATAATATAAACACGCATATGTGTATATTTTTTATTCTTTGGTCCATCTTTTGCATAACTAACTCACGGTAGTGTTATTAGCATCATACTCCGGAGGTTGAGCTTGAACCGGCGCAGTGTACGCCGGAATCTGGTACACCGGTTTGGGGACAGGCGCGGGCGCGGCGTAACCAGCGGTGGTTTTCTTGGGCGTGGCGGCGCTAATGCGCATGGCTCTGGTGGAGCAATAAACCCCGTTCATCTCGGTCATGGCGCGGTTGCGTTCGTTCTCGTCGGAGAATTTCACGAAGCCGTAGCCCTTGGAGCGGCCCGTGTTGGGATCCGTGACGACCTTGGCGCCGCGAACGGAGTGGTAGTGGACCCGGAAGGTTTCTTGGAGAAGATAATCGGTTACGTCGGGCGCAAGATCGCCCACGAAGATGGAATGTTCTGGGCCCGCGTCGGGCCTGCGCTCACCGATGCCGAAAGAGGCCCAATTGAGCCTGAAGGTCTGTTCGGTGCCGGGCATTTGCATGCCGTTGTAGGTCTGGAGCACGCGCTCCGCTGCCGCGTGGGATACAAACTCGACGAAACCGTAACCCTCGGGTTGGCCCGTCATCTTGTTGCGGATGATTTTGATGGAGAGAACCTCGCCGGTGTGGGCGAAACAGTGGCTGAGGTAAGCCTCGTCCACCCAATACTGCAAATCCCCAATCCATAGGGTTCTCACTTCCTCGATTGTCGAAGGTTGGTGATACCCCTGCGACGCCGCCGCCGCCGCCGCCATCGTTCCTCTGCTCTGCCTCCGCGCCGATACCACTGTAAGGAAGAACACCGCTCACTCGATCTGCTACTGGATTTTCTTTTTTTCTTATTTTAAAAGAAAATATTTACTAAACACTACTTCTAACATGCATGCTTTCTTATATATGTAGTATTATATTATTATTTATATAAAGTAAATAAATATTTGTTGTCTTCAATTTCTTTGTTAAATAACAATAACTGCTATTTATTCTTTTTTTTTTCTTTTTTAGTAAATGTATGTGATATAGATTTTTTGCTTTAGCAACAAAATACTATTTAATCATTAAATAAGTGTAAAGCAATATGATGAATTTCATTTTATGTTGAAAATTTGATAATTAATTATATTTTTGTATATTTAAAGATTACAACCGGTTAATTTTTTTTATCTATTTATACGTAAAATAAATATTTTTATGAAGTTATAAAAAATGAGATTTAAAAGGTATTGGGATTTCTTCAAAGAACAAACTCAATAAATCTAAAAAGCAATGTCACGTTCAACTTGAAATTTTAAACTTAGAGTTTATAGATATTTGCTTATAGATATTTTTTTTTTATATTTGTTTTTCGACTTTCTCATATATATATATATATATATATATATATATATATATATATATATATATATATATATATTATCGTGAGACTTTTATTTTATACTTATTTTTTAATAAGAACTTTTTATTTTTATTCAACTTTGCATTTTTAAACGAATTGAAAGACATTGATGCTTCTTTTATTTAATGAAATGTAAAGTTCATTATTAATGCACAAAAAAAAATAATTAAAAGTTGAAGAACAAAATTATTTCTAATTTTCCTTTTACAATAATAAATGATAAGTGAAATGCAACGAACAATTCCTGCTTTTAATTATCATAATTAAAATTATTGTTATTTAAATTATTACATTTTTTATTGATTTAATTATAGTTTCACTCTAACCTAGTGTTATGTGAGTTAAGGAGAACTATAAAGTTTCTTAGATAATAATCTATAACATTTTAAATTTTTTTTAGTGTGTCACTAATAGGTGGTATCTTTAGGACATTGGTCAAGGATAATTAATACAAATTAAATTTTATAAAAATATATAATTAAATGTGATATTAAATAAAATATGACTTAATAATCATTAATACAATTTTATTTTATTTAAATGACAAAAATGTCCGGGTATTTCATATTTTATTTAAAGTTCACCCGTAAAAATTAAAAATCAATTAAATAATAAAATAATTATATTTTAATATTGTTAAAAATTAAATATAATTAAACATAAGAAAATTTAAATTAATAGAAAATGAATAAAGAAATAATGTTAAATATCTAAATAGTTTATGAAAAAAACAATTTGAAGTTTTCGGTGACAGACTCTTCGAGTGTCAAAAAGTTTTTCTTACTTTTTGGTAAAGACTTTAAAATTTTCAAAGTCTTTGTTCTCTATGAGAAATTTACTGTCTAAAAATTGAAAAGGATAATTTTATCTTTATAAAATCAGTCATATGTATTTATATTATTTTAATTAATGTATTTAATAATTCCAGTTTTCAATGTAAAAATAATGAAACCAATGCGCATTAATTATTCCTTAACCAATGTCTTTAAGGCATTGGCTAGCATTATCTTTTTTTTTATACTTAATCAATTATTCAAATTGGGGATTGGATTAATATTTTCAATTTGTTCATTTGTTTTAAGTAAGTTATGGTACAACCATAAAACTCCTATTTTTTTTTTAAAAAAAAATCTAAATTAGTCATCCTAAAGTCATTAATACAAAGTTTCTTTTTCAAAACTCATTCTTCTATACAAATCTCCCTCTTCTTCATCTAATTTCTCACTCATATTTCATCCCTTCTATGACCAAAGGTTGGGGTTGTGATCGTCAGAGAGCCCTCTTCAAATCTATCAAAACAAAATCTTCATTCAGGTAACTTGAAATTTTTACCTCTTTTAATGCCTATTTTGATGTTGTCTTTAGGTTGAAGATAGAGATCTCACAAGTTCGAAGACGACCTTTCAAATATGTAACCTTTCAAATTTCTTTTATTATATTTTAAGTAGTTTTGACTATTCTAGTCCCCGCAGTTATATAGACTTTGTTTTCTTTTAATCCTTTTAAACATAAATTTAGTTTTAATATATATTTTTAATCTTTCATAGCAAACCCTAAATATAAAAATAAATATTTTTAAAAGCACAAACTAAAAATAAATAAATTTTTAACTGTACCAATCAAATGAATAATTAAATCACTATTTTCTTCTCTATCTAATATTTTTAAAACCTAAAAGACTTGAATAATCATAAAACTAAATCTTGAATATCATTATGCAAGAATTAATGAGTGATATGTTTTTGAAACCACCTAAAAAAAATATTTTAGAATAGCTATGTTTAAAATAATGAAACTCAATTATTGTAATAATAAAATGCTTAAGTATAATAGAAGTTTCATAAATGAGTTTTATTATCTTAAGTGTGTTCATCTCTCTAATAACCAATTCTTTAGAACCCTCTTCCTTCTCTCTATGAATTCTAACTATGTGATCGTCTCTTTGAAGACCAAAGACACCTGTGTGATCCTCGGGCGAGATCTTCAAGTCTGACCGATCAATCTCTCTGCTTGAGTAAGTTGATTTCCCACTCTTCTTTTGATTAATTTTTGTTTTCCTTGTATGTGTCTCTCTTTGAGGTGACATGTGTCCTTCTAGTCTTCTTTTTGGCTTTGTGTTGATGAATGATCATAATGGTATAATCTGATCGTCTATGTGGTATTTCTATGTGTAGATAGAGTACCATGTGGTTTCAGAGAGGTTTTGGTGTTGTTAAAGTCGGTTGAGTGATTTCACCAGGTAAGAGAAGCTAGCCTTAAATTTATGTTCAATTGAGTATTTATGATTTGTGCAGTTGCATTGATTGATAAAGTCTGAATTGGTATGATTTTTGGTTGGTTGATCTTGTTTAATTGAAATTGTAATTCTTGTTGTATGTTGTTGATTGATCTTGTGGTATTTAGGATAAAATTGAATCTGAGTCATTGGTCAATTAGGCATAAGTTTTTGTGTTATAAGAACTCTTAAGGATCAATCCTAAAAGAGGAATGCCAATTTGAACTATGAAACATGTTCAGTTCAACTAAAAATCACAAAATGCATCTACCATTTTCTGATATAATGTTGTGTGTCATTCTCCACTGCTAAGCACCACATTTTATGAATTAATTGGTGCTAAGCATTAGAGACCACTATAGGTTTGGGAGCATTTTAGCTCCATGACACTGAGCGTTGGCATGCTGGCGCTGAACGCACATTTTTACGAGGCAAATAATGCCGAGCTTTAGTGTTGGGTGCTAAATGCTCTATTTTGCTGGTTTTCACTTTGGTTGTTTTGCTTTCTTTGAATGTTGTGAATTTGTGAAGTAAAGTATATGATTGGTTTATATTATGATATAAAGGTATGTTTTGAGTTGTTGTAAGGTATTTTCGGGGAGGGAATTCCATTGATGAAGTGTGTTCATTAGGGTGTGCCTTAAGATTAGGATTGTTCCATTTTGTGAGGCTATCCTGGACTCTACTAGCTATTCATACTCATGTAAAGGAGAATGGTTAGGTGGTGAGAGCAACAAGAGGTCCTATCATAAGAATGATTCCATTATTCTTATGATTGTAACAAGGATTAACTTAACCTTGCAAGTGATAGTTCAGTAGAGCATCTCGATAGAGTAGTTCATATCACCATAAAGGCTTGACTTCATAGGTCTAATTCAAGTGCACTTATCTGGATAGTATCGAATTGAAGAGTTTGAGTTATAATATGATATGTTTAGTGATTGTGTTTTATATTCTAAAATGAAACTTGTATGCATGAGAAATGTTTAAAATGTATTTGTATCATTTATTCAACTATCTTACCTTGTCTATTTTCCTATGTTATGTTTCTTCTCTATTGTTAATGTGGTGTGCGCAGAGGATGATGCAGATGCATCAATGAACAGTGAAGAACCTTTAGCTTTCGTCTTGAGATAGTTTGATAGGATATGTGTACAATTTTAATAGAAACCCGTTATAATTTTTTATGACTATATAAATATAATATATATTAGTTTGTGGATTTTATTTGTTTTGTGTTATTAATTATGAATTTTTTTATTAAATAGTTTCACTAATAAATGAGATATTACATGTTTCACCGTAAAAAAGACTACTCAAATTTATGTATGAATCTATCCGTGCTGGTTGTTTCATTGCATCTCCATTGTCAAGGATTCAATTCAAAGCCTACAACTTTTTCTTTTCAGCAATTCTCAACCTAAAGTATTAGGTTTAAATAAGAGCATAAAAGTTTTTGTTTAAATAAACATTAAGAAACTCTCCGAAAAATATCATCTTATCTCTTTCTTTGACTGGAAAAAGAAGATATTACCTTGGAAAATCTTAACATAGTTCTCTGTCGCAATTATTCAGTTAATTTTTTGGGTATATAATTCTTTAAAAAGGACTTTGCAGCAAAACTTGTAATAGAGTCCTTATTTACCCCATCAAATAAATGTAAAAATGAAACAAACTAAAAAAAACTTGATACATTTACATATTTTATAACCAATAATGGCATTAAAATAAATTTAAGCCAATTTCAAAAAATGAAAAATATGATTCACACTCATTTACGGCTTCACGTAGAAGACATAAAAAAAATATATTATCAACTTAAAGGAGAACGTGTCATCGTATAAAAAAATCTTAAAATATATATAGCATTCATATCTCTAAAAGTCTGATTTTAGAATTCAAAATTATATTCTTTTTCATTATACACAAAAGTATTTTAATATAATTTATTACAGAAAACACCTACTACATGTACTTTTTATACTATATTTTCGTTTGTACCTATCTCTCAACGATAGAATATCCCAGTTTATTCGTCCACGTGCTTTTACTTGGTTTAAATAACTTATTCTACATCACAAATTAAAGAAGCGCAACTTAGCAATTCCACCTGGTACTCGCTTATTTAGTTTTCATTTGTAACGATACTTATGGCTACTTTTTTGGTCCTTAACCTACACCTTCATTCAACTTGGCATAGATCTTCATCAATAACAAAAATCTAAATTTCATCCCAAATTATTCTCCCCTCTTCTTAGTTTTTGTTTTGTCTGTAGCAGAGAACCATGGCGTTCCCAGCAACTATTGTTATTCTTCCTTTAGGCATTCTTTTCATCCTTTCTGGTCTAATTGTAAATATAATTCAGGTAACACATTCTTCCTCTTTTTGTTTGTTTTTTTTTTTTTTTAAAAATTTCTTTTTTTTTTTTTTTTTTTTTTTTTTTTTT